>Ga0326728_10002222_pt1 | contig 65467 bp, 54 predicted proteins | sample MB3enrmetagenome_FD_207602 | JGI IMG/M metagenome (GOLD analysis project Ga0326728, IMG submission 207602) | Lab enriched peat soil microbial communities from McLean, Ithaca, NY, United States - MB31MN | ecosystem: Environmental > Terrestrial > Soil > Wetlands > Peat | place: USA: New York...
TCTTCACCGCCGAACAAAAGCGCGAAGTGGCGGCCGCCTTCGACAAACTCGGCCTCGCCAGCCTTTCGGAGGTCTTCGAGTCCCTCGGCGGCCGCTACGATTACCACCGCCTCCGCCTCGCCCGCGCTGCAATCCGGGCCCGGCAGGCCGGCGGTCGTCCGGCGGCGTGATAGAATCGGGGCCAGAGTCCGTGAACACCAAAAGACGTTGTAAGCAGGTCAAGTTTTGCTGCGGTTGCATCAATGGACTGGGCCAGCGATCCTTTGAGGTGAATTGAAAATTGAGGATTGAAAAATGGTCATTGGTCATTGAAGAATGGCTGCGAATGACGCCCAACGAACTCTCGAATGACCAATGCTCAATACTCAATTCTCAATGAACCCCTTCCAGCAATTCGGTTGGAGAGGAGGTCTGAGGCGCCGCCCCGTTAGATGGTATTCCCGGCCAAGGCCCGGTTATTAAGCCGCAAAGGCACGCATCCGGTGGAGGTGTCAATTGCCGTGACCGCGCTGACCGGCAGCCAGCTCCCCCCCCGGTTTTTGCGGGACTTGTCGTTTTCAAGCTGGGCGGGTATAATTTCGGGCATGAACTTGCTTATCGAGCAGGCAGAGCGTGTCCCGTTGGTAGCGGATGCGCAGGGCGTCATCCGCGTGTTGGGAAGTCGCGTGACGCTGGATACAGTTGCCGCTGCCTTTGACCGTGGCGCCACGCCCGAGGAGATCGTGCAGCAGTATCCCACCTTGGGATTGGCGGATGTGTACTCGGTGCTGGGCTATCTCCTGCGGCACCAGGCGGAGGTTGGGGCTTATCTCAGTCAACGGGCGGCCCAGGCCTCGGCTGTGCGCCAGCAGAACGAGCGGCGTTCCGACCCCCAGGGTGTCCGCGCCCGTCTGCTGGCCCGGCGCACACCCGTCTCCACAGGCTCTTGAATGATCGGCCTCGCCTTCGACGAGAATTTCAGCAACGATGTCGTTCGCGGCTTGCTGCGGCGCAATGGGAGGGGCAGGTCCGCTATCTGCCGTTGCGGTGGGAGACCCCGGAGTTGGATTGATCTCGCTGCCGGCGGCATGAGATAATCGGGGCCAGATGGTAATCCCGGCCAAGGCCCGGTTATTAAGCCGCGAAGGCACGCATCTGGTTCCGGCCGCGACAGATCAAATAAAGAGGCTCGTGCGCGACTTCAACGAGTCGGCAAGGAAGCTGGCGACTCCGCCGCACTCGAGGCCGGCGACGAGTTCCGACTCCTTGATCCCCATCACGTCCCGAGACATCTCGCAGGCGATCATTCGCACGCCCAGTTCCCGCGCCAGGGAGATCATCTCCTCGAGCGAACTGACGTTCTTGGCCTTCATCATGGACCGCAGCATCTTTGCGCCCACGCCGAAGTAGTTCATCTTCGAGACCGGCAGGCCCTTGCTCGAGCCCGGAGACATCAGGGCCATCATTTTTTGAAAGAGGGTCTTCCCGGACAACTGGTTCTCCTTCTTGAGCACGTTCAGCCCCCAGAAGCTAAAGAACATGCTCACCTGCTGGCCCATGGCTGCGGCGCCGGTGGCGATCACGAAAGCCGCCAGGACGCGGTCCAGGTCCCCTGAAAAGACGATGAGGGCCACGCGGTCCTCCGGGACATGCCTCTCCACATGCGCCAGCCGCCGCTCCAGATCGCGGAGCTTTTCTTCGAGTTCGCGCATCCGGGACGGTTCGGAGGCGATTCTTGGTTCGATCATGGTTTGCATACTTGCTTTCTCCTTACGCCGTTCGCCTGAGGTAGTGAACGTACACATTGGCGCCCTCGGTCTGCTCTGTTTCCTGGCCAACCAACTCCACGCCTTTTGCGACCTTGGCCCACCCCTGAAAGTCGGCGACCGAGCCCCGGTCCGTCGCCGCCACCTTGAGCACCTGGCCAGGCTCAAGCTTCCCAATCTCCTTCCGGGCGTTCACCAGAGGCATCGGGCAGTTGAGGCCGCGCGCGTCGAGCAGTTTGTCGAAGGGCTGGCTCATTGTGGGCCTCCGCCGCAAGCCGCGTAGGCCTGTGAAAGCGCGCAAACGTTCTTGCCCAACTCCAACGCAGCGGCATCCTCCTCCGTGAGCGCCAGCAATCCGGCATTGACGCGCTTGATGTCCACGTACTCGGGCCTGGGCTTGGGGAGGCTCTCGAGCAGGTAGCGCACGAATGCTTCCCCGCTCTGCTCCTGGAGCACGACAAGCCCCTGGTTCCGCTTCTTCAACTCCTCCAGCGGCGCAGCAAAACCTCCTGCCTCGTCTGCCTCATCGAGGCTGCTGAAGTGTCCGGGCAGGAACGTGATCCCTCCCGGGAGGCCAAGCAGCCTCTGCAGCGACCGCCGGTGCAGGGGCGCCCAGGTTTCGGCCTTGCCGCCCAGGTCCGGCCGCGCGATGGACCGGATGAAAATGCTGTCGCCCGCGAAGAGATACCTGTCCTCCAGCCGCAAAGCAACCGAACCGAGAGTGTGCCCGGGGATATGGAGGGCCTTCAGCTCGTGGCGTCCGACCGGGAACGTCTGGCCCTCGCCAATGAACTTGTAGGGAATCGGCGCAGGCAGCACGTCGATGGGATGAATGGCGTCGTACGGATGCAGGTAGTAGGAAACGCCGGTCTCGGCCGCCAGGGCAAGTCCACCGCTGATGTGGTCCGCGTGGCCGTGGGTGTCAATCACGGCTTCGATTCTCAGGCCCGCAGCGCGGGCCAGGTCCAAGTAAGGAGGGAGGTGGCGGAGCGCATCGATCACGATCGCTTTGCCCGCGCTTGCCACCATGTAGCTCAGGCACCCTCGCGCGGGCCGGCTCACCTGGTAGATCGCCAGGTCGGGTCCCTCGGCCAGGGCGCGCGTCGCATAATGCTCACCCCAGGCCCTCATCCCGCCCTTGAGGTTGGCGCCGGAGTACCCCAGTTGGCGCAGCCCTCGAGCGACGAACTCCGAAGTGTCGCCCTTGGCGCATACCGCAAGGATCGGCAGGTCCCAGGGAAGCTGGTCCGCAACGTCCCCTTCGAGGCAGGCGACGACGGAGTTCAGCATGTCCTCTTTGCCGCCGAGCTCGAGCATCTCGAAATACGGAATATTGACGGCGGGCACGGGGGCGCGGCCCTCGAGCCGAAACTTATCGAACTCATCGCGGTTGCGCACATCCAGGACGAAGAATCTCTCGCGGCCTGCCAACCGTTGGAGCAGGTCCCCGGCAGTCCAGACTTCCTGGCGCAGCCCTACCGCCTCTATGGACTCCATCACTGGCACGATGCCGCCTCCACATTAGCAGCCATTCTCATACTCATTCCAAGTTGTAATACAATACACCCCCCTGCCCCTGAATGCAAGCCGGTCGGTTTTCCAGTGCCAAAGGGACCCCCAATCCTCGCCAGAACGGTTTTTTTTTGACAACCGCGGAATACCCGGAATACGCGGAAATCCCGAGCTGTCGGGACCGTGTATTCCGCATAACTGTTCAGGTCTCAACGGTAGGGCGCTTCACTCAGTGCGCGCCCTCGGCCGCTTCCTAGCGGACCGGATGCGATGCCGCTGCCGGCGGCGGGCAGAGGACTGCCCGCCCTACCGCCGAAACCTGAATGGTCACGGCGCCCGGAGCCGATGGGAGGCGAGTCAGAGCCTCCTTGCGTCGTTTCCTGGGGCCTTCCCGTCACGGAAAAGCGTCGGGTCGAGCCACAGGGCCCAATTGCCGCCGTTGCGGTCGGTCGCCTGCTCGACAAGCAGTTCCAGCGTTTTCACGGCGGTGAGATCAATCTCGTACTTGGGCTTGGCTGTCCCGCGAATGATCGAGGAGCGAAAAACCTCCTTGCCATCGGTTTTGATGACGAAAACGACCCCGAAGGCGTAGGGTTGAAATGCCGTGTGCAATCCGGCTTCGCCGCGCAGCTTGCGCCATCTGCCGCTCAACTGGAAGACGTATCTGGACGGTGAGTGCGCATACAGCCCCGTCGCATAGACCCTCCCTGAGTCCAACAGCGGCGAGTGAATTTCTTTGCTTGGCGGTATGCGATTGGCGGCGGGCTGGAGCCAACCCACCTGGGCAATGGTTGGCTTTGCGTCGCCCAACGCCAGTTGCGTTACCTGGGGCGGGACACTGTCCGGGGTTGGCTTCGGCTCATTCCCCAACGTGGCGGCCAACTTTTTCGCGACGACCTTTGTCCGCTCGGCGGCGCCGCCCTGCTCGATGGCGACGAGCTCCGAGCGCGCCGCCCCCGCGTTTTCCTGAAGCACGGCTTTGATCAACGGCTCCAGGGCCTCGACCCGAGTGGTCTTAAAGAAAGGAACCATGTCGCCCGGAAGCGGGCCGGCAGATTGCTGCCGGAGGTACATGACTCCACTTGGAAAATCCAGCGTGACCAGGTGCCGGGCCAGGAATCGCAAACCCAGCACGTAACCTCCATTGCCAAGGACGAGCTCGGTGTAGCGCCGGCCCTCCCAAACCCGTTCTGAAACATAGGTATTCTCAAAACTCAGGTCCTGGACCGCGCCATCGGTCTGGTAGCCCGTGTCAACCAGAGTGTAGGCGCCTGCGCCTTCGACCAGGCCGTTGTGCAGCACCCAAGGACGGCCTTCGTCATAGGTAATCGGATAGGCCTTGCCGAGCCTTGCCCCGTTGATGCCGTCGGGTTTGAGGAAACGCATCTTCCCGGCCTCAAAATCGAGCTGGATGCAATAGTGCTTCAGGCAATCGATGCCGAGGATTCCCATGATCGGACGCCCCCCCGCAGATGGGAACGTCTTGAAATCAACCGTGACGATATTGCTCCCAGTGATGAGCCGGGCGCCCCCCAAATACAGTGGTGGCGCCGCGTACATCGGGCGTTCTGTTGTCTTGCCCCAGCCCTGCATGGACAAAGTCCCGACCCGCTTTCCTAATTTTCGTTCCAGGGATTCGTCCAAAAGCGTGCCCGAAGACCCGGTATCGACCACAAATGGAAGCTCGTCCCCTCTTTCCATCCGAACTGGCACAATTAGAAGGTCTCCACGGCCCGCCCCTTCGTTGATGGCCACCGCAGCGGGAAGCTTCGCGTGAATTGTCGCGCTGGGCCATAGGAGCACCAGCCACGAAGCTTGGCCGAGCATTCGCGTCAGCAGCGTTGTTCTCATGGGTTCACATCTGCAACGGCCATTGGATTTAGCGGATGCACGGAAGAAAGTCAATTCAAGGCCGCAGGCGAGAAGAGGTTGAGGGCGGAAGCTTGGGCGCGCTCCGAAACGGCACCATGGGGCTTGACTTGCCGGGTTAGGAGTTTAAGATTGCCTCATAAGTGCGTGGAATCGTTGCCGCGTTGCTGGTCTTTTCACCACTCGAATGATCATGGTTAGCCCAACGGACGAAACACAATGACGTCCAGCGAGATCAGCGTCGTAGAGGCATTTATCGCGGCCATCAACCGACGCAGCCCTTGTGAGATCTCCGACCTGATGACGGAGGATCACGCCTTTGTAGACTCTGCCGGCAGAATCGAGTTAGGGCGCGAGAACATGACCGCCCTCTGGAAGGAGTTCTTCCGTCTGTTCCCCGATTACGAGATACACGTCGAGAGCTTGCTAGCGGACAAAGCCGTTGTGGCCGTCTTCGGGTCGACCTCCGGAACCTATAACGGTAAACGTGGGCTTGTCCCGGAAAACAGAATTGGAATGCCGGCCGCTTGGAAGGCTATAGTGGCAAACGGCAAGATCAAGCTTTGGCAGGTTTATGCGGATTGGACGGAGGGTTGCAAGAGAATCGACGAAGACAACAGAACGGGCTAAGCAGACGCCGGACCGAATGAGGAAGAGGGTGATCACCTTGCTGTTCCAATCTCGACCCCGTTGGCCCGCTTTTGGTCATCGGTCAGCTTTTGGTTCGGCGCTGAGGCGCCTATGCAATTCAGCGATTCGCCGGAAACACCGGCCTACTGATCGCCCGGAGCGGGGTTGGGCATTCGCAGACTTTCCCACTTTGTGAAATCCCCATCGGGAGCGAGTTGGATGACCGAATGCCCGTTCCCATAGACGTAGCTCCTGGCCCATTTGCCATCCGGAGTCAGCCAAGGCTGCCTTGTCCGCATGATGATCGCTCCTTCGGGCGGCGGATTGGTCAGGTCTTCCAGTCGCCCCTGATAGAGGAGTTCAAACTGGCCGGGTCCCACGTTGGTCTGGGCTTTGGCTACCGGGACCAAGAACTCCATCGCGTCCTCTGCGTTTGTTGGAAACAGGCCTTGGTGTTCGTCGGCAAATCCGAGGACTGCAAAACCTAAATCCTTGCTGTACTCCATTTTCACTGAGGCGCCCGGCCCGAACATTTTCTCGATTTGCTTCACAGGCGCATATCGCCGCGAATCTGTGGCCGGATCGGCCGGGACCCTCTTAGCCTCGGTCTTCGCCGCGGCGAGGTCTCGTTTTAGAACTCCAACTTCGCCACGCAGACGCAGCAACTCGCCGTCTTGGCTGGGTGTGGAAGCCGGAGCACCCCCGGCCTGGGCAACACGATTTGACAACTCCCCAACCGTTGCCAGCGCCTCTCTGAGCGCGGCCTCTTGTGTTCGGAGTCGCTCCTGGCTTTCGCGGAGTTTAACATTAGCCTGGCGTTGGATAATCAGAGAAGGCAATGCGGCTGCCAGTATCACCGCGCCAACGATTCCGGCCTTAAGCTTCGTCATAACCACGAATTCAGTAACATTTCCAGTGACATTCCCGGCCGTAACGGCGATTGCGCCGGCAGCCGTGGTTCCTCCGCTTGCAGCCACTGCGGTCACGCCCGTAAGGACGGCGGCGGGGACTGAAACTACGCAATGGGCCATTATCAAAGCTCCTAGAGCGGAACTGCTTGAGCGAATGCCGCGTCGTGTCAGGACCTGTCGCAGGCGCTCCAAAGCCCGGTCCACGCGCTTTCTAGCGGCTTCCTCGCTGGTCCCCAGGGCCGAGCCAAGCTCGGCCAGTTTTAACCCCTGGAAAAAACGAAGCAGAAGCGCATCACGATCTGGCTCGTCCAGTTCGAGCATGGCGCTGTCGAGCACTGGCTCCAGTTCAGGCCATCCGGCGTCATTCGGTTGATTCATGGCATTGAAGGCGGCGGCTTCTCGCTCCCGGGAAGAGCGCCGGCGCTCGGCCCGAACGTAATTGGCTGCCAGGAAGCTGGTGTGGCGGTAAAGCCACCCCGCCAAGGGACAACCAGCCGGAATACCTCCGACTTTGCGGGCGAGATCGAGAAAGACCGCCTGTGTCAGGTCTTGCGCGGCGTGGGCATCCCCGCCCAGTTGTCGCAGGGCAGACGAATAGACCAGGTTGACGTGCCGTCGTGCCACTTGGGCAAAGGCGGCTTCGTCCCGGTTTTTGGCGTAATCCGACAACAGCTTCGTATCGTCGCTTGAAGCGTTCACTTTCCCTATAGAAACCGCTCAAGCCCGAAACCGGACAGGAAAAACTGATAAGACCTGAATGGTTACTATCACTGCACCCGCAGATGGTAGAAGCGTTGTGAGCCGTTGGCCGTGGTATCCGTTAGGGTCTTGCTCGAGCCGTCGCCTGGGGTTTGGGCGGCGGCATTCCAGTTGGCCACGGTCAGGTTGGTCTTGTATTCCAGGTAATACGTGAAGCCGCTGGCGGTGGCGACCCGCACCGAGAACGAACTGCCCGATCGGTCGGGCGCCAGGAGCGTCGGCGCCGGCGGCGCGGGGGCTACGACCTGGATGTAAAAGGTCTCCTGCTGGGACCATAGGGTGGAGGAGTACGACCCCGCCATCTGGGTCTTAATCGTGTAAAGGTCGGCTGGGGTATTGGTCTTGACCCCCAGGTTGAAGGTCCAGAGGTCCGGGCTGGCGGACGCACACCCCGCCATGAAGAAGTTTGTAGTGGTCCCGGGGAAGTAGCTGGTCCAAGCGGGGTCCGCATCGCAGGCCAAGTGGTCGCTGCTGTCGTTGACGCCCCCGGCCCCCAGGTTGTTGATGTTAAGGGCGTAGCTGCCGCCGTAGCCGTTGGTCACGTTCAACTGGATAACGGCGGTTTGGCCGGGGATGACTTTGAAGACTTTGCGCAGGCCGCCCCCAAGGTTGGTCGTGGTCTGAAAGTTGACGATGGCCATCCCATTTTGCGGCACAGTGTGGCAACCCGCGCAGTTGACGTAAAAGGCGGCGCTGGCGCTGCCACCCAACGCGAACATCGCGATGAGTGCGGTTGCGGCCGTGTCGGCGAACTGGGCCCTGCAAGGCATGAGAGCCAAGTGTCGGGTGTCGAGTGTCGGGTGTCAAGTGTCGCCGCTTCCGCCTTCGCGGCGCGCCAACCGCCGGCGCGACGGCGGCGACACTGGCATGTCGGATTCCGACAAAGGCGGCGACAAAGACGGTGCTTTTGTGCTAGGGTCGCCCGCGATGAAGAAGATGCTGTTGGGGCTGGTTTTGGGCGCGCTGCTCGGCGCAGGTTTCTCGAGTCAGGCGGGGGATGCCAGGCGGGACATTCCCCGGGCGCTGGCCTGGCACCCGGGCAACGTGTTTGTTGCCGGAGAGACGGTGAGCGTTGCCGCGCCGCCCGGGGAGGGCGAGACCTGGCAGGCCGTGGATTACGAGGGCAAGACGGTGGCCCAAGGGCCGGTGAAGGAGGGTCGGGCCGAGCTGGGGCCGTTGGGGGTGGGGTACTACGAAGTGGGGCGCGGGACGGGGCGGGTCTCGGTGGGGGTGCTGGCGAGATTGCGGGCGCCTACGCCGCTGGATTCGCCTATTGGGGCGGACGTGGCGATGGCGTGGCTGGTTTCGCCGGAGCAGAGGGAGAGTGTGGCCAGCCTATGCGCGCTGGCAGGATTCAACCGGGTGAGGGACCGGATGGACTGGGCAGAGATGGAGCCGAGACGAGGGGATTTTGCGCCGGCCAACCGTTACGATGAGTCGGTCCGCCTCCAGGCAGCCGCCGGTTTGCAGGTGCTGCAGGTCTGCCATCGTTCTCCGGCGTGGGCCAATCCAAATAACAAACGGTTTCCGCTCGACCTCCGCGATACCTACGCCCTCCACCGGGCTTTGGCCCGCCGCTGGCAGACGGAGGTGGCCGCGTTCGAGCCCTGGAACGAGGCGGACATTGACGAGTTCGGCGGGCATACGGGCAGCGAGATGGCGTCGCTTCAGAAGGCCGCCTGGCTGGGGGTCAAGGCGGGCAATCCCAAGGCGACGTCGTGTTTGAATGTGTTCGCCCTGCATCGCCGGACCACGCTCGAGGATTTGCAAGACAATGAGGCCTGGGCCTGCTTTGACACCTTCAACCTGCATCATTACGAGCCTTTCTCAGGTTATCCATCGCTTTACGCGGACTTCCGCGCCGTTTCCGCTGGACGCCCGCTCTGGGTAACCGAATGCAGCCTGCCAGTGAAGTGGCGCGGGGATGCGCGCTTGCAGGAGCCCAGCCCGGACGACTTGAGGCTCCAGAGCCGCCGGGCGCCGATTACCTACGCGTTGGCCGTTCACGAAGGCGCCGAGGCGGTCTTCTATTTTATCCTGCCACATTTCGTCGAGGGCCAGACGCAATTTGGGGTGCTGCGCAAGGACCTGACGCCGCGCCCGGCCTTCCTGGCGCTGGCGGCTGCCGGGCGATTGCTGGCCTCGGCCCGCCCGCTGGGGCGGCTCCAAGCCGAGGACCCCGCGGTGCAGGCATACCTTTTCGATGCGAAACCCGACGGGCAGAGCACCAAGGTGCTGGTGGCCTGGTCGGATGAGGAGCGGAGTCTGGAGCTGCCGCAGGCGCCGCAGGCCATTTTCGATCACTTGGGGCGCGCGCGGAATGCCTCGGCAGGGAAGTTGAAACTGGGGGCGGCGCCGCAGTTTATCGTTCTTAGGGGAGGGACGCCCCTGCCCCTGCCACTGACGCCGCCGGCGGCACGGCCGGCCCTGCTGCCCGGTCTTCCTTCGCCCGTGGTGCTCCAGGCCGTGCTGCCGGAGACCAGCATCGTATTGGGCGAATCCGCTTACCGGCTTACGGCCGGCCAGCCGGCCCGCATCCCGATCTTCCTTTACAACTTCGGGGACCAACCGGCGCGCGGGCGCTTGGCGGCGGCAGTCCCCGAAACGTGGCGGGCGGAACTGCCCCTCGAGGAGGAGATTTCCCCGGGAGAACGCAAAGAACTCTCGTTGCGCCTGACAGGCGCCCCCGGCGCGCGGATAGCGAAAGTGCGTATCACCGGGGAGTTCGGCCCGGCGGGGGCAGCAGTGCTGTCGTTGCGGTTCCAGGTCCCGCAGAATTGAGTGAAACGCTGGTTCATTGAGCAGTAACTGTTGAGGTTTCGGCGGCATCGCATCCGGTCGGCTCCGCAACCTGCCGTTCAGCCCGCTCGAGCGCCAATCCGGGAAACCAGCCATGCGCCCGCCAGGGACAGCGCCGCGCTATAACCAAAGGCCACCGTGGTTCCAAAACCCGTCCAGAGGACGCCGACGATTATGCTCGACAGGAAATCGCCGATGCCATTGACCGTTGCCAGCACGCCGAACGCCATGCCGTGCTGCGATTCCTCCGTCAACTCGGCGCAGAGCGAATCTTCCATCGTTTCCTCCAAGGCCACGTTGGTTCCGCCCAAAATGAAAATCAGCGCCAGCATGGCGACGTTCGCCGGCAGGAACATGATGCCAAGGGACATGAGGGCGGACATCAGGTAGCCAAGCGCCAGGAGCCGGTTCTTGGGGAAACGGTCGCCGAGCCAGCCGCCAATCAAGGCGAATGAGGCGTAAAAGACATTGTGCAGAACGTAAAGGGCGACGGCGAGGCTGGCGGCTTTGGCCGGGCCCAGCGCCGGCGTCAGTTTCTGCGCGGCCAGCAGAATGAGCAACGTGTGCGCGAAGGCGCCGACGCCGAACAACCCGACCGCCAAGACAAACCTGCGGTAAAGCCAGGGCAGCCTCTGCAACTGCTGATCGAACGAAACGTGCGACACCGGCTTGCGCTCCTTTTCCTTCACGACAAAGGCGACGAGGCCGACCGCAATGAGGCTCGGGATGAGCGTCAGGGCGAAGAGCGGCGGGTAGCGGTGGTTCAAGGCCGTCAACAAAACGGACGCGCTGGCCGGACCGGCAACGGCTCCCAAGGTGTCCATCATCCGCTCGAAGCCGAACGCCCTCCCGTAAGTTTCGCGCGTCACCGAGCCGGCCAGCAACGCCTTCCGCACCGGCGTCCGCACGCCGCGTCCGAGCCACGCGAACGCGCGCGCGGCCAGGATGTGCCACGCCGCCGTCGCCAGGCCGAAAGAGGCCGTGCCCAAGGCGGTGACGAGATAGCCAATGACGGCGATGGGTTTGCGCCGCTGCAAGTTGTCCGTGTAAAAGCCGGACGCCATTTTCGCCAGGCTCGACAGGCCGTTGGAGACGCCTTCAATCAACCCAAGCCACGCGGCCGCCACGCCCATCGTCGCAAGGAACGCGGGCAAGACCGCCGTCGCCATTTCATGCGACCAGTCGCTGAAGAGCGAGGCCAGCCCAATGCCGAGCACGGTGCGGTTGAGCCAGCGCACCCTTGGCCGGGGCGCGGCCGGGGCCGCCAGCGGAGGGGTGTTCATGTTGGAGCGTCAAATAAAACTCCTCAGACGTGTTGGTTGTCGCTCTCGTCCTTTACTTTGTAGCCGGAGTCCTGCCGGGCCATGTTGACGCGGTGTTTCTTGGCGTAGGCCTCGAGGAGGTCTTCGGGGGTGATTTCCATCACTTGGGCCAGGGAGATGAGGAAATGCAGCAGGTCCACGATCTCGACCCGGGCATTCTGCTTGTCGAACTTCTGGTAGCTGGCCCACCATTTCCAGGGCATGCAGTCGGTCAGTTCGGCCGCTTCCTGGGTCAGGGCGCGGCAGTAGTTCAGCATCCATTGCTGCCGCTGGGCGTCATCCATGCTGTCCGTATCGACCCCGATGCGGCGGTTGAGCAGTTTCTGGAGATAAAACATCGCCTCTAATTTGTCAGGATGCTTTTGGCAGTAGGCGCTGAAAAGCTCTTCCGGAGTTTGGTCCAGCGTCAGATGCCCGCCCGTGCGCAGCACTTCCACCAGCGCCTCCACAATGCGCGGTTCGAGCTGCAGGCCGCCATAAGCCGAAACCGTTTCCTCGACCTCGTAGGCGGCGCGGCGCAGAGTGACCTCGCCGTCGTCCCAGATTGCGTACGCCGCGCGCGGGTCGCCGTCTTTGGGCTGGCCGACGCTGCCGGGATTTACCACGAGCGTCCGGCGGAAGCGCGTTTTCATTGGCAAATGCGTGTGGCCGACAAAGAGGAAGTCCGGGAATTTCACGGAGTTCAGCTCCGACTCCCACACCGTGATCGGGCCGTCTTCGGGCAGGTAAAGATAGAGCGGGTCTGAGGGCACCGCATGGCAAGCCACACAGATAGCGGAATCAAGCTGGAACCGTTGCAGCGGCTGCAGCCCGGCCAGGAATTGCTTCATCTCCGCAGTCAGGAGTTGTTGGCTCACCGCCTGCGTAGCCGCTGCCAGCGCCTCGTAAGCGGCCGAGGAGCGGGAACTCTCGTCCAGGGCGACCGCGCGGTCATGGTTGCCTTGCACCAGCCAATCGGAGGTAAGCGTCTCCATCGCCCAGGCCACGCATTCCGCCGGCTGCGGCCCGTAGTCGACCAGGTCCCCCAGGCACAGGACCTGGTCCGCGTCCGCTTCGGCGGCCAGCACGGCTTGCAGCGCGGGCCAGTTCCCATGAATGTCAGAGAGAAGCAGGATTCTCACAGCTCACCACCATGACAGTCAATTCCGTTGGGTAGGAGTCATCCGCCGGAAGGCGGTTTCCCGCCATGCAGGAGGCAAACCCCATTGCCGCAAGCCGCATTGGGCAGTTAGTCCTTCCGCGCCCGAAAAAGCGCGCCACCGTATTGGGCCTTTTTGCCCAACTCGCGCTCAATGGCCAGCAAGCGGTTGTATTTGGCAATGCGCTCCGAGCGGCAGGCCGAGCCGGTCTTGATTTGACCCGCCCCAGTCCCGACCGCCAAATCGGCGATAAACGCATCCTCGGTCTCGCCGGAACGGTGCGAAATGACCGTGCCGTAACCTGCCTTCTGCGCCATGGCCACTGTTTCCAAGGTTTCGGACACCGTGCCAATCTGGTTCAGCTTAATTAGAATCGCATTGGCCAGCCCGTCCCGGATGCCCTCGCTGAAAATCTTTGGGTTTGTCACGAACACATCGTCGCCCACAAGCTGCACCGTTTTGCCAAGGGATTTGGTGAGCGCCAGCCACCCCTGGCGGTCCTCTTCGCCCATGCCGTCCTCGAGCGACACGATGGGATACTGCATCACCCATTGGGTCCACAGGGCAACCATCTCCGCCGGGGTCTTGCGGGAACCGTCGGATTTCTTCATCACGTAGGCGCCTTCATCGTAGAACTCGCTGGCCGCCGGGTCCAGGGCGATTGCGATCTGTTTGCCGGGCTTATAGCCGGCAGCCTCAATGGCCTCCAGGATGACCTCTACGGCCTCAACGTTGGTCTTGAGGTTCGGAGCGAACCCGCCCTCGTCGCCGACGGAAGTGACCAGGCCGCGCTTCTGCAGGAGCTTCTTGAGCGTGTGGAAGGTCTCCGCCCCGTAGCGCAGCGCCTCGGCGAACGTCGGCGCCCCGATGGGAAAGAGCATGAACTCCTGGAAATCCACGTTGTTAGTGGCATGGGCGCCCCCGTTGACCACGTTCATCTGGGGCGCCGGAAGGACGTAAGGAGCGCCGGCTTTGGCGCCAAAGAGTTTCCGAATGTGCTCATAAAGCGGCAGGCCCTCATCCAGTGCCGCCGCCCTGCAAACCGCCATCGAGACGCCGAGAATGGCGTTCGCGCCGAGTTTCGCTTTGGTTTCAGTTCCATCCAGCTTGCACATCAGCTCGTCAATCTCCTGTTGGGCGAGCGGGGCTTTGCCCTTGAGCTTGGGGGCGATGATTGCGTTCACATTTGCCACGGCCTTCAAAGCGCCTTTGCCGCCATATCGCTTGGGGTCCTGGTCTCGCAGTTCCACTGCTTCCCTGATGCCGGTCGAGGCGCCCGAAGGCATGCTGGCGGAGGCGGTAATGCCGTTGGACAGGACTACGGTCGCCGAGACAGTCGGGTTGCCGCGCGAGTCGAGAATTTCCAAGGCGCTGACTTTCTGGATCGTATTCATATTTCGAGTCTGGTATTGGCAGGGGTTATTAGCACTGAAATCGTTCAGGCGGTTCTCCCCCGAGGCATCTCGGGGGCAAGGCAAACCCCATTGCCGTCTCCATACTGCCGCCATCCCCCAATCCCGGCAATAGAAAAGAGACTCAGGGCTCCTTCTGCGGCTGAGCCGTCGAGCCCCCGTATCAGTTATGCGGCTGGTGGTCTCTGTTCCACCGCCGGGCGATAGCGGCATTGGTGAATACGTTGAATAGGTCAATGGGTCGCAGGTTCTCGACGTGCGCGTCCAAAAACCCCACATTCCATCGCCCGCCGTGGCGTCGGGCGATAATCTGAACAATCGGATCACCCGCCGGCAGACCGTAAACGGCCTCTTGGTAGAACAGCGAGCCGGTACCGCCCCCGTTAAACGTCAGCGATCCACTAGGGTTGCTGTAGGGAGGCACAAACCCCACAAAATCGTCCGGCCAGAACATCGCGTCGGCCATCGCGATCATGTCGCTGGGGGCGACCACCTGGTTCTCACGGACCGGCGGCGCGTTCGTGATGGCCGCATTGCCGGCAAGACCGAGCGCATACGGAGGAAAAAACGGATACCCGTCCGGCCCCGTGCCCCACGCCTCTCCCAGCAGCGCAAACGTCCCCTGAGTATTGTAGCCGTAGCTTGCACAGGCGACACGAGCTATGTCCGGCCACCTTAGAAACTGGCCGCGCACGCGGTTATAACCGGGACAGGCATAAACACTGGACCGCGGACCGAGGTACAAAAGGGCACCCCCGTTCTGGCCGGTGTAGTTGTTGCTTGGCCACGGAGCTCCGACAAAAGGCTGAAGCTCGTACGGAAGCAACGTAGGGTCGTCGGGGTAGGTGCCCACTTGCTGCGCGTACATGCTGATGCCCAACATGAGCTGGTGCAGGTTGCTGCGGCAGGCGGCGGAATCCGCTGCTGATTTCGCGCGATTCAGAGCGGGAAGCAATAGCGCGGCGAGAATGGCGATGATGGCGATGACCACCAGCAACTCGATCAGGGTGAAGGCCGCCCGGCGCCGAGCCGGCGGGACGGTGAGGGGGTGAGCGGGTCTGATGGTGAGTGGGCGAGCCACGGCGTGCCGCCCCAGACCGTCCGTGATCTTCATCAAGGAAGTCATGTTGAGCCCTTTCTCCGTTTTCGGGCACGCTCCCGAATTTCAGGCCCTCATACTACCAAGACGCCCAAGGTCTGTCAAGTGCATTTGAAAGACAAGGTGTGACGGATCGGGAACAGCGCCGCCATTTGTAATCGACGGACCTGGGCAGTGGTCCTACACTGGGCCTATGCCGCGACTCCTGGTCAATCCTGGTTCAGCCGAGGCCTGGGAAATCGAGCTCAAACCCGGGGCCAATACGCTTGGGCGCGGCCAGGAGAATGATTTTCCAATCGACCATCCCAGTGTCTCCAGCTCCCATTGCCGGGTCATCGTTATGGGCCGCAACGCCCTGATCCGTGATGTCGGTTCGGTCAACGGCACGTTTGTCGAAGGCCGCCTGGTCGAAGAGGCGCAGCTCCAGCCCGGCCAACTCTTCCAGCTTGGCAGTGTGGAAATGCGCTATGAATCGGACGAGGCGGCAGGGCCGGACGAGGTCGCGCCGACGGACCCATCACCCCGGGCTGCGCCCGTCGCAGACGGGGTTCCGCTGCCGCCCCGGCTGGCATTGCCCGCCGCCGCTTCCTGCAAGTCGCACGCGCGGTCCGTTGCCCGATTCGCCTGCCCTAAATGCGGCTACCATTTTTGCGAGCTGTGCGTGAGCACGCGGCAAATCGGCGGCAGGGCGCGGCACTTCTGCCGCGCGTGCGGCGTCGAATGCGCCCCGCTCGGGGCGCGCCCGGTCCGGGTCCTTCCTCAGGAGCAGAGCTTTGCCGCCCGGCTCGGCGGCGCCTTCCTGTATCCGTTCAAGGGCGACGGAGTGATCCTCCTGGTGAGCGGCACGGTCTTTATTGCGATCCTCAACGCCCTGAGCTTTTTTGCCAGGTTCGCCTTCCTCTACGGCCTGATGGTGATTCTCCTGCTGACTGCCTTCGCCACGGGCTATCTGATCGCCTATCTGCAGCGCATCCTCGCCAGTTCGGCTACAGGCAAGGAGGAAATGCCGGACTGGCCGGATTTCAGCGAGTTCGGCGACATTCTGTCGCCGTTTCTCCAGTTCCTGGGAACGCTGGCTGCGTGCTTTCTGCCGGCCCTGGCCGTTTGGCTTTTCGTCGCCCGCGACAATCGGTGGGCCGGGCCGGCCCAGGCGGCGGCCGTTCTGTTTGGGTGCGTCTATTTCCCGATGGCTTACCTGGCGGTCTCGCTCTTTGATTCCCTGGCCGCCGTCAACCCGCTGCTGATTATTCCTTCGATCCTCCGCATCCCGCTCCAATACCTGCTGACGGTCCTTTTGCTGGCCGGTGTGCTGGCCCTCAGGTGGGAGGGAACGGCCTTCCTGGAGAACCTGCTGCCGATCCCAATCCTGCCGAGCGTTGTCCTGGGATTTGCCGGCCTGTACCTCCTGACCGTCGAGATGCGAATTCTGGGTCTGCTCTACCTGGCCAACAAGGACCGCCTCGGCTGGTTCAACAGATAATCCCGGCCTGATCAGAGACTCCTCACGTCGTCTCCTACAGTGGCAGAGACTCCTCACGTCGTCTCCTACAGGCAGGGAACGGGTCGGGTTTGGGCGGCTCCGGCAACGGCCCCGGCGGAAAAAAAGGGCTTGACATCGTTATATTAGTGTATTAATGGTTTAATACACGGTCATGCAATTGAAAATCTCAGTCCAGGATGGCGCGCCCATCTACCAGCAGATTGTCGAACAGGTGAAGTACCTGGTGGCCGCCGGGCGGCTGAAGCCCGGCGATGATGTCCCGCCGATCCGCGTTCTGGCGGAACAACTCCGCATCAATCCCAACACCGTGGCGCGCGCCTATCTGGAACTCGAGCGGGAGGGGATCGTCACCATGCGGCAAGGTCTCGGCACCACGGTGACCCAGGTGAGGACTCCGCTGCCCCGCCGTGAAAAACTCCGCATCCTCGCCGAGCCTGCCGACGTGCTGTTGGCCAATGCGCGCCACCTGAACGTGGAACTGGAGGAGGTCATCACACTCCTGCGCGAGCGGGACGCCGCCATGCTGCCGGAATCATTCAAATGAAATTCCCATCTCCCTCCTCGGCCGAGGCCGTCATCGCCGTCAGCGGTCTGTCGCGCCATTTCGGGCCCAAAGCGGCGCTGGACGATGTGTCGGTGTTCGTCCCGCGCGGCAGCGTGTTCGGGTTGGTGGGCGAGAATGGCGCGGGCAAGACCACTTTGATCAAACATCTGCTCGGCTCGCTGAAAGCCCAGACGGGCAGCGTCCGGGTTTTTGGTCTCGATCCGGTTCTTGACCCCGTGGGTGTGCTGGGACGGGTGGGTTATTTGTCGGAGCGGCGCGACCTGCCAAGCTGGATGCGGGTAGGGGAGTTCATGCGCTATACGCAGGCGTTTTATCCGGGCTGGGACGAGCAATATGCCGGGCAGCTTTTGGAACAATTCCAACTGGACCCGGCCCAGAGGATCAAGACCCAGTCCCAAGGCCAGCAGGCCAAGACGGGTTTGCTGACCTCTCTGGCGTATCGCCCGGACCTGTTGATTCTGGACGAACCCAGCTCGGGTCTGGACCCGGTTGTTCGCCGGGACATTCTGGAGGCGATCATTCGCATGGTGGCCGAGGAGGGACGGACCGTTCTGTTCTCGTCCCACCTGCTCGACGAAGTCGAACGCGTCGCGGATCACGTCATCATGCTCCAGCGCGGACGCGTCGTATTGAACGGCCGCACCGAGGAGGTGCGGCGCGGCCACATTTTGGCGGTGCTCGCCTTTGCGAAGCCCCCCGCGGCGGCCCCGGTTGTGGCCGGGGCGCACGCGGTCGCGGGATACGGTTCGGAATGGCGGGTGTTGTTTGGCGGTTCGCGGCTCGAACTGGAAACGGCCGCCGCCTCGGTTGGCGCCCGCGTGGTCGAGGAACGAACCCCCACGCTGGATGAGATCCTGGTGGCGCGGGCGGGCGGAAAGGGGAGTTGATTTATGCACGTGGGCAGACTTGCGTGGCGAACCCCCACCGGCGCGATGCTCTGGGAAATCTGGGGCAGACACAAATTGAGCTTCCTCTGGCAAGGGGCCGCCCTGGCTGCAAGCGTGTTCTTTGCCCAATGGAAAGAGCATGGCGCGCCCAAGGACGTGGCGCCCCTGCTGGTCATGGCCTCGTGCATCTGCTTCCTGGGAGCTTACCTGTACCTGCTGACTTCTTTCGCCTACATCGAGGTTGATGCGCGCAGGGTGCAACTCGGCTTTCCGGGACGGCTGCTCTTAAAGCCCCTTAGCACAGCCCGGCTCGTCCTGGCGCCGATGCTCTTTGGCGGCCTTGTCATAGTGACGGTCTTTGCGATATGGACAGAGTTGGTCCTGCGGCACTTCGGCAGTGTCGCCACCTCCGACCTGCTTCTCATCAGCGCCGTGCTGCTCTCCTTTTTTTGGTGGATGCAAGCCCTGGCTTGGGGCCTTCCGTTGCTCAAGGGCAGGGTGCTGGTCCTGCTCGTGGTGGGTTTGATTCACCTGTTGGTCGCGATCCCGCCGCAGATGCCCGTCAGGATTTCGCCAGGGTGCCAATGGCGAATCCTTGCCGCCCTGCTGGTGTCTGCCGTGCCGGCCGCGTGGATCGGTCTGAAAGGGATGCGAGAAGGAAGGTGGGAAGGCCCATCCCGGATTTCCGTGCTTTGGGGCCGCCTGGGCTCTGCGCGGGCGCAGGGCGCGCGCAAGAGATTTGGTTCCGCATTCGGGGCCCAATTCTGGCTCGAATGGCGAAGGCAAGGATTGCTGCTCCCCGGCATCTCGGGCGGGATGGCGCTGCTGATGGTTCCGTGCATGTTGGCAGGCCTCAAATGGTTGGGTGCGGGCGCTGGTCCGCAGGACGAGATTCAAAGGATGATGTTGGTCCTGCCTCTCCTGGTCCTGCCTCTCGTGCTTTCCCTTCTGATGGGGTCTGCGTTGGCAAGGTTCGATCCGCTCCATTCAATGGGTGAACTGCCGCTTTACATCGCCGTTCGTCCCATGACCAATGGCGGCTTCGTGACGGCGAAACTGGCGATGGCCTTGGCGACCAGCGCCTTGACCTGGCTGGTCATGACGGCCGCTTTTCTCTGTGTGGCGCTCATGGGAAAGGAAACCCTCCTTTCAAAGGCCGGATTGGTCACGCCATACGGGCCTGTGGCATTCATAACCGGATGCGTGCCGGGGTTGCTGCTGCTGGTTATTTGGACCTGGAGAAACCTGGTGGCCGGGATCGGGGCGGGTTTGACCGGACGCACCTGGATTATCGTGGCGTTCATTTTCTCGAGGGTGCTTCTCCTGGACGCGCTGATCCTGCTGGTTATAGCTGCCGGGAGCCACGTGAATTTCAGGCAGGCCTTGCTGCATTGGTTGACTGGAATTCTGACCGTGTGTTTGGCGGCGAAGCTCGCCGTCTCGATTGCCGCTTTTGCCTGGGGGTTGCGTCGGAACGCCATCACGGCCCGCGCGGTCGGTTGGATTGCCGGCGGCTGGTCGGTGTGCGGCCTTTTGGTGGCCGGCTATGCGGGCCGTGTTTGCAACTCGATCCGCCAACCGGACCTGTGGCTTTGGGTCGCCCTCGGTGGATTGCTCATTCTTCCCCTTGCCGACCTGGCCATTGCCCCGTTGGCCCTGGCCTGGAATCGCCACCGGTGAATTGCGGGCGCCCTCACCCCTCACCCTTACTCTCGTGCCAGCGGACGGCTTCCCGGATGAGTTCGGTGGCGGTGCCCAGGTTGAGCTTCTCCTTGATGCGGGCGCAGTAGGCCTGGACTGTCTTTACGCTCACCCGGAGGGTCTCGGCGATTTGCCGGGTGCCGCGTCCCTGGCCCAGGAGCTCGAAGACCTCGAGTTCACGGTCGCTCAGTTGTTCGGCCGGGGAGTGCGTCTGGAGGGTCTTGCCCTCAACGAACTGGGCGGCCATGGCGGCGGCGATGTCTTCGCTGACGTAAAGCTTGCCTTGCAGGACCTGGCGGATGGCGGCGATGACCTTTCGGGTCGTTTCCCGCTTCATGATGTAGCCCCGCGCCCCGGCCCGCAGCGCGCGTTCCACGTAATGGCCCTCCTCGTGCATCGAGAGCACCAATACGGCGACACCCGGGCTGCACCGCTTGAGGTCCTTGATCAGCTCGATGCCCGAGGAATCCTTCAAGCCGATATCTACAATGGCGACATCGGGTTTCAAGCTCAGAATGGCCTGCATCGCCTCAGAGGCGTTGTCCGCTTCTCCGCACACGGCCAGGTCCTCCTGTTGGTGAATCAGGTTGGTCAGCCATTCGCGCACCAGCGGGTGGTCGTCCACCAGGAACACCGCCTTCTTGCGCCCGCCGGCTTCAATGGACTGAGTCGGATGAGTTTGCATGCTCGTCTGGTGTGGGAACCTTCGGCAATGAACACGTCACAATCGTCCCTCCGCTCGGCGCAGGGTCCGTGGAAAAACTGCCGCCGATCATGGACGCCCTGTGCGCCATGATGCGGATGCCCAAGCCGCCCCCAGGCAACGGGGCTTCCGGCAAGCCGACACCGTCATCTTCCACCGTCAGCTTCACCACGCCGCCGCCTTCGGACAAGGTGATCTCGATGCGCTTGCATTTGCTGTGCTGCATGGCGTTGCGCACCGCCTCCTGCGCAATCCGATACAGATGCGTCGCGGTGGCGTCATCCTCGATCAACACCGGCCTTTCGCACTCAAAAAGGCAACGAAACCGTCCGCCTCGCGTGATGTTGGCGGACAATTCCTGAAAGGCGCCCATAAGCCCCTCCGCCTCCATCTCCACCGGATAGAGTCCCCGAGCCAGGTTGCGGGCCAAATCAATGCCTTCCTCGGCCAACTGAACTACCCGGGCCGCATCGGCCGCCTCCGGCAGGGTCTTGGCTGCCAGGCGTTCGCCCAAGACCTGGCCCGCCAGCGCCGTGGCCGTGAGGTGCTGGCAGAGATTGTCGTGCAAGTCGTGCCCAATCCGCCGTTGTTCCCGCTCGCTGACTTTGAGGATTTCCTCCTCGAGCCTCTGCCGTTCCGCCATCTCCCGCCTCAGCGCCTCCGTGCTCGCCTGAACGCGGAGTTCCAAACTCCGGTGAAGGGACCGCAGACTGGTCAGGAGCCAAACCACAATAAAAAAGAACACCATCAGGATCAGGGCGTTCCAAATAGAAACCCATGTGCTATAGCGGGCCCCTGCCGCCACGTCTCCGCCAATGCAAACAACGGCGCTCAGGACCGACATCAGCAAACCGAAACCTCTGCCCACAAACCATGCCGCCAGCCCTACATCCAGCAGATAAAAGACCGAGAAAAGCAGTTCATAGCCCGTCAGGTAATCGATGGTCCCGATTACGGCGAGCATGGCCAGGCACGCCAGCACCAGCGTGGTGCGCGAACACCGCTCCAAGGTTGTCAGCAAAGGAATCATCTCGCCGGATTTGGGTCCAAAACCACTTCCCCCTTCACGACCCGTGGGGTGTTGCCCAGGGAAATCTCGTTGCTGCCGAACGCATGATAGACCCTGACCCGGTGTGACTGTGAGAGGGGCTGCTGATCCAGGCTGCGCAAGGTGAACAGGGGCAACGACTCGTATCGTCTGCCGGCCCAGCTTGAAGCGTAGAAGGCGACAAAGGCGGGCGATTCGACAAGGAAGCCGCCGGGCGGCAGCTCGACCCGGCCGCCGAGCCTCGAGCTGCAAACGTAGGCCTCCGCGCCTGAGTTGACGATGACCTGGACCGCGCCCGTTCCATCGCCAAAGACGGTGCGCTGCACTTTGCGGTCCGGCGTCAGAAACTCATGGCCGGTCATCGGCAGCCGCGCGGTCATTTCATTGAGCGGGCAGAGGACCTCGCAGGTGTTCTTGATGAACCGATCCATCGGGTGGAGGCCCTCGGCCCAGCCGCCCTCGGCGCGCGTGAAGAGCGCCGGGTCGCCGGCTGCGGGCGTTGGCGGGGCCTGCGGCGGAGGCTGGGATTTCCAATAGAGATGGCGCGGGATGGAGTGGTAGTTGAGCGGGCGTCCCAGGCTGATGTGGTAGAGGACGTAACCAGCGGCGCCCCGGGGGTCATAGCCATATTTGCCGTACATGGCGATGCAGTCGCGATAGACCAATTCGAAGAGCGGCACGACCGTCGCGCCCAGTTTGCCGGTGAGGCCCGAGTCGTGGTAGTAACCCCCGCTCACGCCGGTCAAGCCCTCGAAGAAATCGCTGTGCGGGATTGCCCATTCCCGTCCGCACTCGCTGCCGAAAATGCCGAAGACCTCCCGCGCGTAATCCGAGAGGGCCTGCTTCCACTTGAGGTCGTCGGCGCGGGTGAGCGGATGCGCCGGGTCAAAGCATTCCTGGAGACCGGCAGCGTAAGTGGTGTCGATGAAATAGGCGTTGGCGCCGCAGAGCTTCTTGACGGCCATCAGGTTTTGCGGACGCTTGGCCAGGTCGAGCGCCATCTGGGAACAGGTCAGGAATGCCAGGCCGCCCGCCCAATGGCCGCCCCGCGCCAGTTGGCCGTCCCGGGTCTTCATAATGAGTTTCTCGTTCCAGGAAGGCGAATCGCGGTAGATGTCCTGGTAATTGTCATGCAGGCAGAAGAGATAGCCCAGGCGCATCACGCGCCGGGCGCAGTCGGCAAAAGCAGCGTCCCCGCCGCATTCGGGGGCGGTAGGGAGAATGTCCGGGTGCTGGTTGTCGTAGCCGCGATGAATCCAGCCGCCAATAGTGAACAGGACCCGGTCAAGCTTGAGATCCTCTTTCAAGTGTTCGGCCACCTGGGCCGCTTCGTCGAACGTCCAATTCACGCGCGCGGATTCTTCCCGGGTGCTTTCCTGGTTCATCCGGCGATCGAGGGCGCTCCAGAGCTTGATATTGGCGGCGCCGAACAGTTTCTCGCGTTCCGGGTTGGTCTTGAGCTTTTCATCCCAGGTGATCAGCCAGCCTCTTTCCTGGGCCAGGCGGCGATAGGCCTTGGCTATCGTCACATAATCCCCGCGCCCAAGCAAAGAGATGCGGAAGGAGCGCGCGGATTTGCTCAGCACCAGAGAGGGGGAGAGTCGCTGGCGCCAAGCCCCGCCGGAGACAGGGTTGGCTCCGCCTTCGCGGACAACGCTCTTGAGGTCGGCCGCAACATACGGGTCCTGCCAGGTGACCAGGGCCGCAGCGCCATTCTGCACGACGCCCAGCATCTCGATATGGCAGCCTTCGTACGCGTATGTGTCGAAGCGGTGGGTAAAGCTCAGTCCGCTATCGGCGGGCACCAGCAGACCCTCGCGCGCCGGCACGACGACGTAGCCCTTGGCCGAATCAGTCACCGCCAGCACGTCCTCGGCCAGCGTGATGCTGCCCACCTCCAGGCCGGGGTCCGCCTCGTAGCTCAATTCCAGCGTTCTTTGGTCTGGCAGGGCCCGAGCGCGGACCCGGAGCCCCGCGGCCGGTTGCCCCTCCAGCGGCTCATAAGAGAGCACCAGTTCGTTGTCCGCGGCTTTGACGGCACAGCGGGCGAGGTCCAGACGCCGCGGTGCGTTGGCGCCCTGGACCGTCACCTGGCCGAAGCGAGCCGCGCCGGCCTCCCCGCGCCAGGTCACGTTGGCCTCTTTGTCAATGATTTCGCAATGCCCGTCCGTTGCCCGGACCGTGAAGCGGAAGCACGGGGTTTCTATGAACGCAGCTCCCGGAGGGTCTTGCGCGCATAAGCCGGAGAATGCGGCGATCGAGACTGTCGCCAGGATGGATGCGTATTTCATAAGTCCTCAAGCGTTGAACGCCAGGCAACAAAGATCAAGACAAGAAAGGACCTCGAGGGGCGCTGCGTAAGGCCAGTGACAAAGCCGCCAAAACGGGCCCCATTCCCTCACTGCAGGAGACGAGCGCAAGGAGTCTCTGATTCGGATGAAGCTGAAAGGGCCGGCCCAGCGCGTGTAGGCCCCGTGCGCTCCCCGGACGGCCCAGGCACTTCCCATGGCATCGGGCACCCTGAGCCTGGCTCACGATGATTTGGTGGCCGGGCCGGCAGAGGCGGGAATGTCGAGTTTTGACCAGGCAGGGCGAGAAAAGCCATGGGTTTGCCTATCCAGGCCGATGGCTTGCGGAGGGTAATTATTGGCTTGCAATGACTTGCATTGTTTGACAGGCTTATGGCACAGCTTGTGCGCAAGACGGGCAAGCGTTCGCTGCGGGCATTGTCTAATCCTTCGTATGGAGGAAGCCGCGGCGGGAACGAAAACCAAACCAGTCAACAATATGAAGTTGAATCGATGGACATTGGCCCTCATCAGCGCCGGCTTGCTGAGCCAGCCGGGGGCCTCATACGGAGAAGAAAAGCCGAGCTCGCTCATGACCGCGCTCTCCTCGACGACGATAAGCGGGTATGTCGATACCTCGGCGCACTGGAACCTGGGAACCGGGAACGCCAACTTGCCGGGTTACACCGGCAATGGCGCCTTTGGCACTGGCAAAGCCGACGGCTTCAATCTCGATGTCTTCGAGCTGACCATCAACAAACCCACTGGCGATGAATCCTGGTCTGCGGGATACAACGCAACGCTGCTCTTCGGCCCCGATGCCGTCGGCTACAATCCGACCGCCTTTAACCTGAAAACGCCGGGGGATTTCAGCCTGAAAGACACTTATGTGGAGTTGAAGGCCCCGGTAGGCAATGGGGTGGATTTTAAGATCGGCACGTTCACCGAACTGAACGGCTACGAAGTGTACGAAGCGGGCAACAATCCCAATTACACCCGGTCCTACGGCTACATGATCGAACCAACGCAGTTGACCGGGGCGCTGGCCTCTTACCAACTCACCCCGGCGGTGCTCCTCAGCGCCGGGATTGCCGACACGTGGAGCGCGGGCATAGACTCGCGCGCCAACCCTCCCAAGGCCGAGTCCTTCAAGACTTACATGGGCGCCATCAGCTTCACTTGCCCGACCAACTCCGGGTTTCTGTCCGGCTCGACTCTCCTGGGCGCCGTCACCAGCGGCTGGGACGCCATCAACCAGGCGGACAAAACGAGCCTCTATATCGGGGCGACCCTCAATACTCCCGTCAAGACCCTCAAGGTTGGCGTGGCCCATGACTATGTCCTGATCGGGCCCAATGCCATTAACGCGAGCCTCCCCGCCCAACCCTCGGGCTACCAGACAGCCAGCGGCATCTATCTGAACTGGCAGCCTACCGAGAAGCTGAGCTTCAATACGCGCGGCGAGTACTTCACCCAAAGCGCCTACCTGGTCGGCACCGGTCCTGGCGCCGGCGACGGCCTGCCGAGCGAGGCCCTCGAGTTGACCGAAACCGTGCAGTATCAACTCTGGAAAAACGTCATCAGCCGCATCGAATTTCGCTGGGACCATGCCTTGTCCGACAAGCAGGCCTTTGGCGGGCAGACCCTCGGCACGCCCCCCACCCTCGACAACGCCTTCCTCGTGGCGGCGAACATCATTTACAAATTCTAACCCCCCTTTCTTAGTTCCTCCTCAAGCCCCTTTCGCTTCGGCGAGAGGGGCCTTTTGTGCTGGGCCGGCCCTGCAGGCCTGGCGCCCTCACCCGGCGCGCCGGGTCCGCGCAATTTCCGGGCCGCGCGAAATTCCCCATGCGGTATCAAGAGGTCTGAGGCTGGACAGCCTCACAGAAATGCGCCAGGGCGGGCGGGCGGGTGTCCCGGCGCCAGGCCAGGACGGCTTGGATAGGGGGCAGGCCGGGGGGCAGGGGGCGGAAGACCAGCCCGGGACGTTTGACCTCGGAGAGGCTGGCGGAGGTGGGGGCGATGCCGAAGCCGGCGGAGACGAGCCACATTTTGGTCTGGATGTCGTTGGCGAATTGGACGGGGCGGGGTTTGGCGCCGGCATTGGCGCACGCGGCGAAGAAGGCATCATAGAAACCGTGCTGCGCGTTCGGATGGATGAGGACGAGTTCCTGGTTGTGAAAATCCTTCCACTCGAGGGGCCGCTTTCTGGCCAGGGGATGGCCCGCAGGCAGGGCCAGCACCTGGCGGGCCTCGCCCACGAATTTATAGTCCAGCTCCGGGGACACGATGGGAGGGCGGAGCAAGCCGGCATCCAGTTCGCGGGCATTGAGGCGGCGCAACTGTTCGGTGCTGGTCAACTCGAAGAGTGAGAGCTGGATGCCCGGATACCGGCACCGGAACCGGCGCAGGATTCTCGCCAGCCAGACATTGGCGAGCGGGGCGATCAGGCCCAGGCGGAGCGTTCCGGCCAGGCCGCGCTCCGCGTCCCGGACACGCTGCTCGGCCTGGGCGGAGGCGGCGAGCACGGCCCGGGCTTCCTCGAGAAACACCCGCCCGGCATGGGTCAACCGGACCGAGCGGGTCGTGCGCTCGAGCAGCCGGACGCCCAGTTCGGCTTCCAGGTCCTTGACTTGCGCGCTCAAGGGCGGTTGGGCGATGTGGAGTTTCTCGGCGGCGCGCCGGAAGCTCAATCCTTCCGCCACGGCCACAAAGTAGCGCAAATGCCGCAATTCCATGCCACTGATATTAATTGCGTATCAATACGGAAGCAAACTAGTATTGGCCTTGCCCGCCTTGCCCTGGCAATAATTGGCCCGCATGAACAAAATATGTGGATCGTCCGTCTAGCCCTGCGCCGGCCCTATACCTTCGTGGTGGCGGCGCTGCTCCTGGTGTTGGTCACGCCGCTGGTGCTGTTGCGGACGCCGACCGACATCTTTCCTTCGATCAACATCCCGGTGGTCAGCATCGTTTGGAGCTATGCCGGCCTGGATGCCCAGGAGATGGAGCAGCGGTTCAACTACAACCAGGAGCGGTCCCTGACGACCACGGTCAACGACATCGAGCATATCGAATCCAATGCCTATAACGGCGTTGGGGTGATCAAGGTCTTCTTCCGGGAAGGGACCTCTGTAGATGGCGGTGTGGCGCAGGTCACGGCGATAGCCCAGACGATCATCCGTTCGCTGCCCCCCGGCACCACCCCGCCGCTGATCATCCGTTACAGCGCCTCGACCGTGCCCGTGTTGCAATACAGCATCAGCAGCCCCAAGCTCCAGGAGCAGGAGATTTTCGACCTGACCGCCAACCAGATTCGAGTCGGCCTGGCAACGGTCCAGGGGGCGTCGATGCCCTGGCCCTATGGCGGCAAGATGAAACTGGTGTCGGTGGACCTCGACCTGGCGGCGCTCCAGGCAAAGAACATGGCGCCGGTGGACGTGCTCAACGCGATCAGCGCCCAGAACCTCGTTTTCCCCAGCGGCACGGCCAAGATCGGCGGGAGCGAATACGCGGTGGAACTCAACGCGAGCCCCAAGGTGCTTGAGGAGTTGGGCGAATTGCCGGTCAAGACGCTCAATGGCGCCGTCATCCGGGTGAGCGACGTGGCGCAGGTGCGGGATGGTTACATACCGCAGCAGAACGTGGTGCGCAACAACGGGGTCAGGGGCGCCCTGCTCACCATCTACAAGAGCGGCGCCGCCTCGACGCTGGCCGTGGTCAACGGCGTCAAGAAGGCCCTGCCGCGGATTCTCAGCGGCCTGACTCCAGACCTCGAGGTCAAGGAGTTTGCCGACCAATCGGTCTTTGTCCGCTCCGCGATTAGCGGCGTGGTGCGGGAAGGGGTCATTGCGGCGGCGCTGACGGCCTTGATGATTCTGCTGTTCCTGGGGTCGTGGCGGAGCACGCTGATCATTGCGCTGTCGATCCCGCTCTCCGTGCTGACCTCGATTGCAATCCTCAGCGCGCTGGGCGAGACGATCAACCTGATGACCCTCGGCGGCCTCGCATTGGCGGTGGGCATCCTGGTGGACGACGCCACGGTGGCTATCGAAAACATCCACCGCCACATGGCCTCGGGCAAACCCCTGGACGATGCCATCCTGGACGGGGCGCAGGAGATTGCAATGCCGGCCTTCGTTTCGACGCTGTGTATATGCATCGTCTTCGTGCCGATGTTTTTTCTGACGGGCGTGGCGCACTACTTGTTTGTGCCCCTGGCCGAGGCGGTTGTGTTTGCGATGCTGGCCAGCTACGTCATCTCCCGAACGCTGGTCCCCACGCTGGTCATGTGGTTCTACCGCAACGTCCGGCACGATTCGCATCCTGCGCCAACCGGGCGCCACTGGCTGGCCGCCCTCCAGGACCGCTTCCAAAGCGGCTTCGAGCGGTTCCGCCAGGGCTACGGCGTTCTCCTGGGCGCCGTCCTGCGCCGACGGAGGCCGTTCGCCTCGGTTTTCCTTTTCTTCTGCCTTGGCTCGCTCCTGCTGGTCCCGCAGCTTGGCCAGGACTTTTTCCCGTCCGTGGATGCCGGCCAATTTCGGCTGCACATCCGGGCCCGCAGCGGCACGCGCATCGAGGAGATGGCCAAGCTGACCGACGAGGTCGAGGTGGCCATCCGCCAGGAGGTGCCGCCCGAGGAACTCCGCGGCCTCATGGACAACGTCGGCATTCCCGTTTCGTCCATCAACCTGAGCTACAACGACAGCGGCCTGCTCGGCACGGGCGACGCCGATATCCTGGTCTCGCTCAACGCCGAGCACCGGCCCACCTCCGGCTATGTGGGCCGGCTGCGCGCGCGGCTCAACCGGGATTTTCCCGGGATGACCCTTTATTTCCTGCCGGCTGATATCGTCAGCCAGTCGATCAATTTCGGCCTGCCGGCCCCGTTCGACGTTCAGGTGGTGGGGCGCAACCAGGATAAGAACCGCGAGGTTGCCTCGAGGTTGGCCAACCGGATTCGGCAGGTGTCCGGCGCGGTGGACGTGCGCGTCCAGCAACCGGCGGACCTGCCCAAGTTCAAGGTGGACATCGACCGCACCAAGGCGGCGGAAATGGGCCTGGCCGAGCGGGACGCCGCCAATTCAGTGCTCCTGAGCCTGAGCGGCAGCGGCCAGGTCCAGCCGGTGTATTGGCTGGACCCGCGCGTGGGCATTCAATACCTGGTGGCACTGTCCGTGCCCCAGCGCCAGATTGATTCCCTCTCCGCCCTCGGGGCCATTCCCGTCAACGCCAGCCGCCCTGGCGAGGGGGACGCCGCCCTGCTGGCCAATCTTGCCACAATCTCGCGCACCAATAGCCCGCCGGTGATCTCCCACTACAACGTCCTGCCCGTCATCGATGTTTTCGGCGGCGTCAGCGGGCGCGATTTGGGCGGTGTGCTCCGCGACCTCAGGCCGCTCATCGAACAGGCCCGCAGCGAACTGCCCCGCGGCAGCTTCATCATGCTCCGGGGCCAGGCCGAGACGATGCGCTCGAGCTTTGCGGGCCTTGGCTTGGGGCTGGTGATGGCCATGGTCCTGATTTACCTGTTGTTGGTGGTCAATTTCCAGAGCTGGCTGGACCCTTTCATCATCATCACCGCCCTGCCCGGGGCGCTGGCAGGGGTTGCCTGGGCCTTGCACCTGACTTTTACAACCGTCAGTGTGCCGGCGCTGATGGGGGCCATTATGGGCCTGGGCGTGGCAACGGCCAACTCCGTGCTGGTGGTGACCTTCGCCCGAAACGCCCTGCGCCAGGGCCTGGCCCCCTCCGATGCCGCCTGGGACGCAGGCGTCAGCCGCCTTCGCCCGGTGCTGATGACGGCTGCTGCGATGGTTATCGGCATGTTCCCGATGGCCCTGGCCTGGGGCGAAGGGGGCGAGCAAAACGCCCCTTTGGGACGCGCGGTCATCGGCGGGTTGGTCATCGCGACCATTGCCACGCTCTTCTTTGTGCCGGTGGTCTTCAGCCTGTTGCACCGCCGCGCACCTGCCCCCGCGCGCGCCCCCGAGCCGGCCATGCCCTCAACCGGCCTTGGTCCGGCGCCCGCCGGCGCCTGACAACTCCAATGCGAGAAAGCTCTCATGAATAAAACATTGACCCAACCCTGTGGACCGCCGCCGCCGGACTCGATCTCCGCAGCGGCATCCAGTGCGAACACTCGATTGCGCTACGCGGCCATTGTGGCGGCCCTGCTGGTACTAGCCGGCGCCTTTGCGGGCCTGGTTCCGCGCTGGCAACACCGGGCCGCCCTGCGGGCCGAAACCCGCGAACTGGCCGTCCAGTCCGTCAGCGTGGTCTTCCCTGCCCCCGGCCAGGCTGCCGCCGGTCTGGTGCTGCCCGCCGAAGTCAAACCCTTCCTGGAATCGCCCATCTACGCCCGCGCCAGCGGCTACCTCAAACGCTGGCTGGCTGATATCGGCGCCCAGGTGAAGGAAGGGGAGCTGTTGGCGGAAATCGATACGCCCGAGTTGGACCAGGAATTGGCCCAGGCACGGGCGCAGCTTGCCCAGGCCCAGGCCGCCCTGGCGCTGGCCAGGACTACCGCCGCGCGCTGGGCCGAGTTGCTCAAGACCGCCAGTGTCAGCGAGCAGGAGGCCGCCGAGAAACAGGCGGACCTCGAACTCAAATCCGCAAGCGTTCAGGCCGCCCAGGCCAACGTGCGCCGCCTCCAGGAGAGCCAGTCTTTTCAGAGCGTCAAGGCGCCCTTTGCCGGCACCATCACCGCGCGCACGACTGACGTGGGTGAGCTCATCGCCGCGACCAACGGCAAGGAACTGTTTCGGCTCGCCCAAACCCGCACCCTTCGCGTCTTTGCGCGCGTGCCCCAAACGGCCGCCGCCGCCGTCGCCCCGGGCCAGAACGCCGAACTGTCCATCCCGGAAATGCCTGGCCGCGTGTTTCCCGCCAAGGTGGTCCGCACCTCTGGCGCGATGAGCGCCGATTCCCGCACCCTCCTCACCGAGCTGGCGGTTGACAATTCGCGCGGGGAAATCCTCGCCGGTTGCTATGCCCAGGTCCGCTTTATCGAGACTAAGCCGGCCCCTACCTTGGCCCTGCCGGCCAACACGCTGCTCTTTCGCTCCGAGGGACCCCAGGTGGGCGTCGTGCGCGCCGACGGAAAGGTCGAATTGCGCAACGTCACGCTCGGCCGCGACTTCGGCCCTACAATCGAGGTGCTCAAAGGAGTCGGGCCCAAGGATCGGGTCATCCTCAACCCCGCCGACTCGCTCGTGAGCGGAGCCGTTGTGCGCGTGGCTGAAAGAAAGGCCGAGCGTTGAAGCGTAGAGGCTCGAACCGCGCTGATTCTATGGCCGGAAAAAAACCGCGGATTGCGCGGATGGGATTGGTCCTGCCAGGAATCCTGGCGCTGGCGCTCTTCCTGGCAGGGTGCAAAGTGGGGCCTGACTATCAGCGTCCGCCGCCGCTTGGGACAAACGCCGTGCCGCCGGCCTTCTCGACCCCGGCCGAGGGGACTAACACAGCCCAGTGGAAGCCGGCGGCCCCGGCGGCCCATCGCCTGCGCGGTTCGTGGTGGCAAGTCTTCGGCGATGCGGAGTTGAATCGCCTCGAGACCCTCTGCGGCGTCCACAACCAGGAAATTGCCGCCGCGGTTGCCCGGCTTGACGAGGCTCGGGCCTCGGTCAATGTGGCGCGGGCGGACTTGTTCCCGCAAGTCCAGTTCGATCCGAGTTACACGCGCCAGCGCGCGAGTTTCAACGAGCCTGAGAACGGCATCGCCGCCGGGGTCAGCCCGACCTTCCATACTTTCACCGCGCTGCTGCAAGCCGGGTGGGAGGCGGATGTCTGGGGCCGGGTTCGGCGCCAGGTCGAATCGGCTCGAGCGCAATTGGCCGCCGGCGCGGAGGACCTGGAGGCCGTCAAGCTGGTCGTCCAGGCGGAGTTGGCTGTGGATTACTTCACCCTTGGCGCGCTCCAGGCCGAGACGGGCGTGATCGAGCGCACTATCGAAACCTACCGCCGCTCGCTCGAGTTGACCGTCAACCGGCGCAAGGGCGGCATTGCCACCGACCTCGACGTCTCCCAGGCCCAGACCCAGCTCCGCACTGCGGAAGCGGTGTTGCCGGACCTCCGGCTGCAACGCGCCCGGCTGCGCCATGCCATTGCGGTGCTGTGCGGCCAACCGGCCATCGGCTTTGCCCCGGCCCCGCAGAAAGGGCCTGCAGCCGACACCGCGGGCGGCGCTTCGCCGGCGCAAGCGCCCGTGGTGCCCTTGGCGCTGCCCAGCGAATTGCTCGAGCGCCGGCCTGATGTTGCCGCCGCCGAACAGCGCATGGCCGGGGCCAACGCCCAGGTCGGTGTCGCCCAAAGCGCCTTTTATCCCCACCTGTTCTTGAATGGCCTGGCGGGCTTCCAATCGGTTTCCGCCTCGACGTGGTTCACTTGGCCCAGCGGTTTTTGGTCGGTTGGGCCGGCGGTGCAACTTCCCCTCTTCACCGGCGGCAGAATCCGGGCGCAACTGGCCCTGAGCCGCGCGGCCTACCGGGAACGGGTTGCCGCCTATCGCCAGACCGTCCTGTCCGCCTTCCAGGAAGTCGAGGACGAGATTGCCGCGCAGCAGTTGCTCGAGGCGCAGTTACAGGCCCAGATAGCCGCCCTCGAGTCCGCCCAGCGCACCCTGGACGTTGCCAACAACCGTTACAAGTCCGGCCTGGTCACGTATCTCGAAGTCGCCACCGCTCAGACCGCCGCCCTGGCGCTCGAGCGGACGGTGGTCCACATCCGGGGGGATAAACTGGTCGCCGTGGTAGGACTCATCAAGGCCCTGGGCGGCGGATGGGAGTGAGCCGCCGGTGAATACGTTGGGCGCCTGGCCCGTCCAGTGTTGATACTCTTATGAAGAACTCGCCCCTCTTTGTCTTGCTGACCCTCTCGAGCCTGTGTCTCTTTGGGGTTGCCTGCGCCCAGGACCGGCCCGGCGCGACCCTTCGCGCCGGGATGATTGGCCTCGACACCTCGCACGTGCCTGCCTTTGCCAAGCTTTTCAACAACGCCAAGCCGGACACGGAGCTGGCCGGCATCAAAATCGTGGCCGGCTATCCCGGCGGCACCGACCTTCCCGCCAGCCGCGACCGTGTGGCGGGGTTCACCCAACAACTGCGCGGCATGGGCATCGAGATTGTCGATTCGATCCCCAAGTTGCTCGACAAAGTGGACGTGGTCCTCCTGGAGAGTGTCGATGGCCGGATTCACCTCAAGGAGGCAAGGCCGGTGATCGAGGCTGGCAAACCTCTGTTCATCGATAAGCCGGCGGCCGGTTCCCTTGCCGACGCAATCGCTATCTACGAACTGGCCCGGCAGCGGCAGGTCCCCTGTTTCTCGAGTTCGTCCCTTCGTTTCAGCCCGAGCGTGCAGGAACTCAAGAAAAACGAGGCCCTGGGGCAGATTGCCGGCGCCAATACCTGGGGCCCGTGCTCCTACCAGGAAGGGATGCCGGACATGTTCTGGTACGGCGTCCACGGCATCGAGATGCTCTATACCCTGATGGGCCCCGGCTGCGAAACGGTCGCCCGCGTGCAGGCCAGGGACGCCGACCTCCTGACCGGGGTCTGGAAGGATGGGCGCGTGGGGACCTACCGCGGTCTCCGGCGGAACAAGGAAGAATTTGGCGCCGTCGCTTTCGGGACCAAGGGCATTGTGTTCGCAGACAAATGGGACGGGTACGAGCAACTCTGCGTCGAGATTGGGCGGTTTTTCAAAACGCGCAAGGCCCCGGTCGATGCCGGCGAAACCATCGAGATCATCGCCTTCATGGAAGCGGCCGATGAGAGCAAACGGCAGGGAGGGGCGCCGGTGGCCTTGAAGGACGTGTTGGCCAAAGCGCGCGCCGCAGCCGCATCGAAAAACTGACCCGGGCAGGCATCGGGCGCACGACGGGTTTATCTGCGCAACCATCTGCTGTTCAGCGACTTCCAGCAGATGGCAGATCAAGCAGGCGAGCTTGCCGGGCGTGGCCGCGCCGGCCCCGGCCGGCCCCGTCCTGCGCCTGGCGATTGGGGGTCTCAGAAAGGCATCGACAAATCCCGGCAGCTTCGGTAGAATCCAACCGCAGAATGCGAATCCTGTTCCTAAACGGCCCTAACCTGAACCTGCTCGGCCAGCGCGAGCCGGAGGTTTATGGACGAGCAACCTTGGCCGACATCGAAGCTATGGTGCGCCAGAGAGCTGACACACTGGGTGTCGGAGTCGATTTTCGCCAGTCTAACCTTGAAGGCGACTTGGTAAGCTGGGTTCAGCAGGCAAAGGGGCAGTTCGACACAATCGTGCTGAACGCCGCGGCCTACACGCACACAAGCATCGCCCTGCGCGATGCAATCACGGCGGTTGGCTTGCCAACCATCGAAGTTCACCTTTCAAATGTCCAGGCTCGAGAAGAGTTCCGACACAAGTCCTGCATCGCACCGGTTTGTTGCGGTTTAATCGCAGGATTTGGTCCGAGTTCCTACTTACTGGCATTGGAAGCTTCAATTAACGTTAACGCACAAAGAAACGCCCCTTAATTGAGCCGCTTTTCGGCTAAGACCGGCCTTTTTGCGCAAAGTCATAGCTGTTTTTGTTCCTTGACGCCGCATGAACCTCCGAGGTATGCTGAGCGAGTATCGATCGGACGGGTAGCGAATGGTGCTGGTTTAGCCACAGGTTTCTTGCAGTAATTGGGTCTGAAATGCACGATAATAACGACTGTAACGATAAAAGGCTGTGGACTTAAAAGACATCAAAGCCATCATCGAGTTGATGAAGAAGAACTCTGTTTCGGAGTTCGAGCTTGAGAAGCAGGACTTTAAGATCAGGCTCAAGCGCGGAGTCAACGGGCTTGCCTCACCTGCCACGTCCTACGAGGAACCGCAGGTGGCGGCTTACGGACAGCCGCCCGCGCCGCTGGCGGCGCCGGTCGCCACGCCGCAGCCGCCCCCGATACTGCCCAGCCCGGAACTGGAGATCAAGTCACCCATGATCGGCACTTTCTACCGCGCGCCCTCCCCTGATGCCGCCCCGTACGTCGAGGTCGGTGTCGAGGTAAACCCCGAGACTGTTGTTTGCATTATTGAGGCAATGAAGGTCATGAATGAGATCAAGGCCGAAGCCAAGGGCGTGATTACCGAGGTGCTGGTCGAAAACTCCAAACCGGTCGAGTTTGGGCAGGCCCTCTTTAAGCTGCGTCCTGCCTGAACTGTTCAGGGGCGCGCTCAGAGCCAGCGGATGAGGCAGCATGTTTGAGAAGATACTCGTAGCAAATCGCGGTGAGATAGCGGTCCGCATCATCCGCGCGTGCAAAGAGTTGAATATTCGCACCGTCGCCGTTTATTCCGAAGCCGATGCCAACTCGATGCACGTCCAACTCGCAGACGAGGCCATCTGTATCGGCAGAGCGCCCGCGAGCGAAAGCTATCTGCGCATCGACCGCATCGTCAGCGCGGCGGAGATAACCGATGTCGACGCCCTTCACCCGGGCTACGGGTTCCTGGCCGAGGACGGGCACTTCGCCGACGTCTGCGAGAGCTGCAACATTCGCTTTATCGGGCCCAACTCACGGGCCATGAGCGCCCTGGGGGACAAGGCGGTAAGCCGGGCGCTGGCCAAGAAGGCCGACGTCCCCATCCCGCCGGGGTCCGAGGGCGTCGTGGACACCGAGCAGGACGCCCTGGCAGTGGCCAAACGCATCGGCTACCCCGTCATGATCAAGGCCGTGGCGGGAGGGGGCGGACGCGGGATGCGCGTGGCCCACAATGACATCTCCCTTGTCAAGGGGTTCCACACAGCGCGAACCGAGGCGGAAAAGGCCTTTGGAAACTCGGGCGTTTATATCGAGAAGTACATCGAGAACCCGCACCACATCGAGTTCCAGATCCTGGGCGACAACCGAGGCAACATTATTCATCTGGGGGAGCGGGATTGCTCCGTCCAGCGCCGCAACCAGAAGCTCGTCGAGGAGTGTCCCTCCCCGTTTTTCGAGAACCCGAAATTCAGGAAGCTCCGGGAAAAAATGGGCAAAGCCGCCGTTCGCATTGCCAAAGAGGCCCATTACACCAATGCCGGCACGGTCGAGTTTATCGTCGATGGAGACGGGAATTACTACTTCCTGGAGATGAACAAGCGCATCCAGGTCGAGCATCCGATTACCGAAGAAGTGACCGGGATTGACCTGGTTCGCTATCAGATCATGCTGGCGATGGGAGAACCGCTCCGGCTCTCGCACGGTGACGTCCGCATCCGGGGCCATGCCATTGAATGCCGCATCAACGCCGAGGACCCGTTCGATGATTTTCGGCCCAGCCCGGGGCGGATCGAGATGTACTATCAGCCTGGCGGCCGGGGGGTGCGCGTCGATACCCACGTCTATGCCGGCTACACCATCCCGCCCACCTACGATTCGATGATGGGCAAAGTGATCACCTACGGGCGGGACCGGCGCGAAGCGATGGACAAGATGAGCCGCGCCCTGAGCGAGTACATGATCACTGGCGTCAAAACCACGATCTCCTTCGAGCAGGCCATTCTGCAAGACCCCAATTTCCGGCGCGGCGCTTATTCCACCAGCTTCATCGACCAGCTCCTGAGCGGGGCGCGACGCGAGTTGATAGCGTGACGAGTCAGCTCTGAAAGATGAGGGTCATCCGCCGGGCCAGGTCGGCCAGCCCTTCCGGACTGTCGGCGCCTCCCTGCTCGGCAATGCCCCAGCCGGCGTAGCCGATGTCATCAATCGCCTTCATGACGGCCGGCCAATCGTTGTCGCCTTCCAGGAACTTGACATCGAAGCCCTTCCACAATCCCTGGTCGTCGCGGAGTTTGCGGCTGAATTCCTTGATGTGCAGTTTCTGAATGCGTTTGCCCAGAATCCGAATCCACTGCTCCGGCCAGCCGTAATTCAGGGAATTGCCCACGTCGAAATGCCATCCCACGGCGGGACTCTTGAATTCGTCCACGTAACGAGCCGCCTCCAGCGGGCTGAGCAGGAACTGGTTCCAGACATTCTCGACGGCGATTTTTACGCCGAGGTCCTCGGCCAGCGGGATGGCCTTGCGGACCTCGGCTTGGGAGCGCGTATAAGCCTCCGTGTAAGTGACCTCCTTGGTGACCACCGCCGGCACGAGCAGGACAGAGGAGGCGCCGTAACGCTTGGCGTCGCGCAAGGTCTGCTGCAATGCGGCCAGACCCTCCGCGCGCACGGCGGGGTCCGGCGAGGAGAGCGGCTTATCCCAATGACGGGCGCCGCAGACGCTGGGGATGACCAGGCCGGTCTCATCTCGAGCCCGCAGCACTTCCTCCTGGTCCATGTGGCTCATCATCTCGACGCCCTCGAAACCGGCGGCCTTGACGGCCTTCATCTTGTCGAGCACCGAGCCTTTCAGCCCGATGGTGGCCCACATGATGCCCTTCTTAAGCTGGCGCTTCGGGGCGGGGTTGGCCTCCTGCTGCGCGGCAGCCGGCGCTGCCGAGGCCGAAACGGCCAAGGCCAGCGCGCCGCCGCCCACCTTGAGAAAATCGCGGCGGTTCATCAGATCATCCTGGTTACGCCCGGCATTGCCATGGGGGCGATGTCGAGCTTCATGTTCCAATCGAGCTGATCGGGCACGAGTTTCTGCTGGGAGTTCATGGCCTGCTCCCAGGTGATTTCCTGGCCGGTGTAAGCGGCCATACGGCCCATGAGCGCCATGAGCGTGCTTTGCGCCATCCAATGGCCGTCGTTCATTGGCTGGCCCGAGCGGATGCTGGCGAACAACTCGTTGTGCTCCTGCTGGTACATATCGATGTGATTTGGGGTTTCCCGGTAGCGCCAGTTCTGTCTGCCCTTGATGTAGGGGGGTATCCAACCGGACTTGCCGATGCCTTCCGACCCCATGAGGTAATCCGAATTGTCGCTGTAACCGTTGCCAATCTGCTTCTGGCCCAGGAACCCGCGCACGTCGTTGGCAAACTCATAGACGACGAACATATGGTCGAAGATATTGCCCTGGTTGTTGGGCGTCTGCCGTCCGCCCACGGCCACCGCCTTGAGCGGGGGTTGGTCCTTCATGGCCCAAGCCACCTTGTCCACGCTGTGGCAGGCCTGCTCGAGGTAGCCGTCCCCGCAGAGCCAGACGAAGTTGTACCAGTGGCGCAATTGCCACTCCAGGTCGCCCATCCCGGCGGGCCGCCTGTCAGCCGGGGGCATCGGCTTGACCGGCCCGGTGTAATAGGTGCCATAGACGGCCCGGATTTCTCCTATCGCCCCGTCGTGAATCCGCTTGTAGAACTCGCGCCGCGGCGCGTCGTAGCGCCAGCAGAAACCGGCCACCAGCGAGAGGCCCTTCTCCTTGGCGGCCTTGGCCGACTCGATGACCGAGCGCAGCCCCGGCGCGTCGGTGGCCATGGGCTTCTCGCAGAAGACGTGCTTGCCGGCGTCAATGGCTGCCTTGAGGTGGACGGGGCGGAATCCGGGCGGGGTGGCCAGGAGCACGACGTCCACGCCGCTCTGGATTACCTTCTGGTAAGCGTCCAGCCCGGCAAAGCACGTGTCCGGCGTCACCTTGATTCTGTCTTTGGCCTTGTCCGGCAGGCTCCCGCGCAGGCCCTGAAGGCAGATTGGCATCGGCTCTTTGAAAGCGTCGCCCAGGGCCGTGAGGACGACGTTCTCGTCGGCGTTGAGCGCCTGGCTGGCGGCGCCTGTGCCGCGCCCCCCGCATCCAATCAGGCCAACCCGCAGGGTGTCGTTGTTGGCCCTGGCCAGGAGGTTCCGGGGCAAAATGGCCGGCGCGGCAAGGGCGCCGCCGACCAGGGCCGAGGTCTTGAGGAATTCCCGTCGAGTCGTCAGGCTGCAATTTGGCGTGTTCATATTATGCGCCCCATCTTGAGGCGGTCCGGCGATCAAGTAAACACCCAAAATCAGTTATTGCCTCTTGCCGGCGGATCTGCTATCCAATGGGCCGACGACAGCGGGTGTGGTTCAGTGGCAGAATGCGGGCTTCCCAAGCCTGAGATGAGGGTTCGATTCCCTTCACCCGCTCCATTGATTTGCAAGGACTTACGCAAAAGTGCAAGTAAATCCAACGGTTGAAAGTAGATACTCTTTCCACATCGCAAGCCTTCATAAGTCGGTCTCACATTCGTTGACTTGGGTGCGTGGCGACTTGGCCTTGGCCTCAGCTGGCCGCTCGCGTCACCTCGTTCTCCATCTTGGCTGACGAGGTGCCTGAGGTGCTGTGCAAGGCCAGGGAACGGTCTGCCAAGCTCTCCGTCGAGGCTGCAGAGTTGGCCGCCAAAGAGATCGGCTATTTCCAAAATAACCACGGCAGATTACCCTCGCTGGCCGTGAGTATCTCAAGAACTATAACCACAGAAACCACCAAAACCGGGCTGTTCGCCTCCGTTGAAATCCTCGCCCTGGTCCTGGCTACGGCCTTGTCCGCTGGTGCGGCCTGAGCCCTGGCCGCAGATGCGCCGGCTAGCGATGGGGCCAAGATCAAGGCCGGCCCAGTCCCTGCCTATCAATACATGATCCCGATGAAAACGAATGATGGTTGGGATACTGCCGATCTTGGCAGTGAGAACGTGAATTCAAATCTGGTCGGAGCGTTGTTCACTCAAATCAACGCCAACACCTACAAAAACATTCACAGCGTGCTTATCGTCAAAAACGGCAAGCTGCTCGTCGAGGAGTATTTTCCTGGCAGGATTGGCGGCGGACCAGACCAGGTTTTTGCCCGGGACACGGTGCATACGATGCAGTCAGCGACCAAGAGCGTGAATTCCATTTTGCTCGGCATCGCCCTGGATCAACATCTCATCGGGAGCGTCGAGGAGAATGTTTCGAGGCTCTTGCCGGCCTATTCCGACCTGTTCACCAACGCGCCAAAGGATTCGCTGCGCTTGAGACATTTGCTCTCCATGACGGCGGGCCTGTCGTGGAACGAATGGTCGCCGCCCTTTACCGATCCCCGCAATGAACTGGTCAAGATGTACCGCGGCAGCAATGATTTCTTTCGGTATGTTCTCGAAAAACCGATGGCCGCAGCGCCCGGGGAGAAGTTCGCTTATAGCAGCGCCATTTCCATCTTGCTCGGGGAGATCCTCCACCAGGCGTGCGGGTTGCGGCCGGATCAATTCGCGGAACGCTACCTCTTTGGGCCGTTGGGGATCACGCATTACGAGTGGTACAGACATCCCAATGGCGTCGTGAACACCGGTGGCGGCCTTTCTTTGCGGCCGCGTGACATGGCGAAAATTGGCCTGCTGTTTTTGAACTGTGGCCGCTGGCGGGGAAAACAAATCGTCAGTGAAGCTTGGGTCAAAGCGTCCACCGAGCCCCAGCCCGGCGCCGGCGCCGCTCAAATGCCGGTTGGGGCCGGCGCCACCGGCTATGGATTTCAATGGTGGCTGGGCTCGTTTCAAGTGCATCATCAAGCCGTCAAGTGGTTCGGCGGGATGGGCCAGGGCGGGCAGTTTATCTTCGTCTTCCCGGACTTGCAGACTGTTGCCGTCTTCACGGGCTGGAACGCCAACGAGCTGTGGGGACAACCGCTCGATATGCTGTATCGGTATATTCTGCCGGCCGTGATGCCGCAGCCACCGGGCGACGAGAGGCTCGCAGATCGAATGAAAAACCTGACCCTGCCGCAGGTGACGGCCGGAACTGCGATTTCCGCCGACGAGCTTTTGCGCAAGGCCCTCGAGGCGCGCGGCGGGCCGGCAGCGGCAACGAACATTCATTCCTTTCACGCCAAAGGCATGATTGACCTCGATAACGGCTGGATTGCTCCATCACCAATCGAACTCTTCAGGGTCAGGCCCAACCGATATCGGGCGGTCATAGACTTGAAATTGCTGGCCGGCCAAAGTTTCGGGCAGAACGCCGAGGGATTCGATGGCCAGACCGCCTGGATCGTAGGGCCCAGCACCCCTCCTCAATTGCTCGAAGGCAAGCTGCTTCAGCAGCGGCAGGAAGACGCCGAGTTCTTTGCCTGGTATGATGAACCAGCCCGTTACAGGTCGGCCGAGATCCTCGGCGGGGTGTCTTATGGGAACAAGCGGTGCTACGCGGTCAAACTCACGACCAAGTCCGGCAGAGAGAGGTTCCACTACTACGACGCCGCCACATTCCTTCTGACTGGCCTCATCGCGACGGTGGAAACCGAGACCGGACCGGCCATGCAAAAGACGCGCTTCAGTGATTACCGGCGGTTCGGCGGCTTTCTATTTCCCACCCGCTTCAGCGTAGAAACTCAACCCATTGGCCGGGTGACCCGGTGTACCTCGATTGAATACCGCTCGATTGAAGTCAACACGGTGGAAGAATCGGACGTGAAAATGCCGACCGACTCCAGGGTTCGCCAATAGAACGGCGCGAGAGCGTTGTTGCTTGGAACGTGAAAGGGGTTCACTCATAGCTTGGTTCATTCTGCAGGCCGAGGAGAGTGACCGTGCTGGTCGGGCCCGGTCCTGTGCGCGCACCGGGGCCGCTGGAAGTGCCTCGGGAATTGCTGTGCGGCGCCGGCAGATCTCCCCGAGAGAGTCAGAGCATGGGCAGGTGGAGGGAGCCTGACGAGGATCCCCGGCGACGGACCCACCCCCATGGAACAGGTGGGCGGTCGGCGGCAGACAACGGACCACGGACAGGGGCGACGATCCAGCGGCGCTACTTGCTGGATTTCAGCTCCCTCTGGATCTTGGCGGGGTCTTGTCGGCAGTCCAAGACTCGATATACCACCACCACTCCGTCGGAATCCACCTTGTAATAAACGGCGTAAGGGAAACGACGGGCCAACAGGCGATAGAATCCCTGCGCCTTGCGGTGAACGCCGCCAAAGATGGAAAGGGAGTCGATTTCCGAGAACAGGGAATCGAAAAAGTATGCGCCAACGCCCTCGCCCTGCCGCTCATAAAACTCACGGCCAGCAGCCAAGTCATCGACGGCGGACGTGAGTATCCGCACCTTCATTCAAACTGGCGCCGGAGCTTCTTTTTCGCCGTTTCCCACTCGATCGCTTGCTCCCGGCCATCCGCCAGTCGGCGCTCGGTTTCGGCGAGTTCCTTGGCGTGCCACGCTGGCGACTGGTAGTCGCTATCCGGTCGGCTGAGATCCTCCCAAAGCGTCTCCATCAGCCGCAGCTTCTCGCTCCTGGGCAGTTTTCTTACAGCTTCGATTGTCATGGCTTGAACTTACTGCCTTCGGAAGCGGGGGGCAACTTTGTTCCCAGGGCGGGCGAGGAACCCGCCGGCCTGTTCCTGGACCCGAAGGAGTTCTTCGACCCGCAGACACAGTGCTACGTCGCCCGCGCAGGCCCCGGCCAGGTAGGCGGCCTGTTCCGGTACCGGCAATTCCAGCGCTCGGTTGAAAACCTCGATTTCGTGCTCAGGGGGCTTAGGCATGGACAAATCCGATCATTCACCCGTCAATGCGAAAAAACGGCCCAAAAGGGGCAAAGCGAATTGGCCGAATTGCCCCAGGAGCCGATAACGCCGCGGTACAGCAATCATAAACACAGCATATTACCCCACTTTTCCCCACGGGTTGCGAAAAATGGTTGAAGAATACCACCGGCTATCGGAACCAGCGAAGGGTGATATTCACAAAGTCCTCAACGGCAGCGATGTGCAATGCATGAGGGAATCGTGATGAGGGTTCGATTCCCTTCACCCGCTCCATCCTCAATCTCACCCAATAGAATCAGCCCATCCTCCGCACCCTGAACCAGATCACCATCACGCGAGAAGTCATGGAAGTGGAGCCGGTCATCACGGTGCCCGACACGAAACTGATCCGGCGCGAGCTTGGCCGGTTGATCTGCGGGGATGGCGGGTGGGGTGGCAAAGGAAAGGAAAGGCGCCAAAACCCCACGGCTTCAATGCCGTCTTTGTACCCGGTTTCGCACGAATCCTCTGCGGGTATGGTTCAGCCTTTTCGAGTGCCAGGGAGGTTTGGACTGCGATTGTCGATGAGCCGAAGCCTGGACATTCCGCAAGTTCACATTAGGGGTCTCCGCACTGGTTTCTATAGCGTTTGAAGAATGGGCCGCGACCATGTGCATCGCCAGCGAAAATGGAACCTTGGCGGTGCAAATGGGGCACAACTCGAAATCAGACCGTGGTGTTTGTTCGTTCACTCCGATAGGAACCGTAAGCGCAACTCCCAATATTAGCAAGCAATTTAATCGTTTATTTTTTTGCCGCAGACGCTCCCCATTGGCCAACCCCCCGCGGTCGGAAAATGATGGGCCCCAGCTTGCCCTCAGACGCGCGAGGACGAGCTGATCCCACCACTGGCGCCCCCAAAAAGCTGAAAAAACGGGTATTTCAACCGGGTCCTTGGGCGGAAGAGAAACATCAGTGAGGCCGGGAGAAGGGCGATGTCTTCGGCTGGCAAGAGGAGATGGGCAAAGGCGAGGAGAGCGGCCAAATTGGGTTTGTAGATTTTTCGATTTTGACAACCGGTTCGTTCGTTTCGACGAGGAATTGGGCGGAGCGGCGCACGAGTTCTTTGATCGTCGCGGCGTTTCCGCCTTTCGTCTCCAGGATCGCAATCGAGAATAATTCCCCGGAGAGCTTGAAGCCACCGCGATGCAAGCGGACAGGTTTATCTGGAAGACGTTCCTAGCTTGGCGAGCGCTTCTTCGACCGCAGCTTCAAGATCTGGGTCCTTGTCCTCAACAACATCCTTCCAAGTCCACGCTATTGCTCGATCGGGAATAGTCCCTCGACCTTCAATAAGTCTGCCCCGCGGGCTGTAAACCTTCATAACACATAAGGTGAGTTGTGCGCCCGTGAAAGGCAGCGTAAGGATTTGCCGTGGTGCGCCCGTCCCTCCTCCCGATGGACGCCCCAAAAATCGCGCCCTTTCCTTGGGGAGCAAATCACGCAGGCACGCCAGCAGGTTGTCGGTGGTGCTGAAAGAGAGCTCATCAGCCAAAATCCAAACGGACCCCTCAAATGCTTTAATCGAAGGAGATCGGGGAGGCTTCCAACCGTCGTCAAGTGGTGACCAACCGGTATCGGGTGAGTCCTCGAAGCCGGGGACCCTTTTTAACTGCGCTGAATACCTGGTTTGCAGCCTGAAGTAACAGAACTCGCCCGCAAGGAGGTGAAGAGCCACATGGCTTCCAATGGAGTCTGAACCGCCCTCATTTCCCCGAAGGTCCAGAATCAGAGCTTTTGCGCCCTCGCAGTTCTTGAATGCAGCAGAAATCCTTTGTTGCACCTCCTCGACCGCCGAAGCAGGAAGCCCGCTAGGAGCAAGCGGACCGTTCTGTTTCACAGCCCAAGCTGAACGGCGAACATCGAAAGTGTGGATGGCAAGACAGGCGATTCCCCTATGAGGCCATCGAAGTTCCAAAGGCGGAGGCTCGGTTTCAGACTCCTGTGCATATCGCAGCACCTTTTCCTCGTCTGAGCCAGTTGCAGTTTTCAGCTTCACGTGAATCGTCTGATTCAAGGGACCATAAGCAAGGTTTCGAATCGCCAATTTCCGGGCCATTCCCGGCGTGGATGCATAGGCCCGTTTGATGAGACGGTCCAGTTCCTCTTGAACGTTCCGTCCGTTCCACTGGAGAATCAACTGTTTTTCATAAACAAGCCCTTCTCGAGTATCGCAGAACTTGCCTTTTATCCGGCCTGTTGCACTGGAAGGGTTTTGATCTGGTCCGCGCAATGAAGCGTGACCATCCTTTAGTGCGGCTACGACGCTGCGAAGAACCTCAAAAGCTTCGCCTTGATCCCTGCAGTTCCTGATTTGGGAAGCGGCCAGAGTGTTTAGCTGGTCCAAATCGACTCCGAAGTTCTCTCTTTTGTCCTCAGCGTAGGCCCATGCGCTCCTGGCTGTCTCAATCAACATCTTCAGATCGCCAAGGGCCGCCTGCCGTGGTGGTCCGCTCGCCAGCTCGTCCGCCATTCCGACTGAGGAGAAAAGCAGAATGAAGCCGGCCAAATGGTTTGCCCGATTGAAGGCGATCATAAAAATGAACTCGCTGCGCCGTCAAGATCGACCAACCCGTGCGAGGATGTCAACAGTAATCCAGCAGAATATCACGGTGAACACCCTGAATTCGGGTTGAGCCCGGCTGAAGTCCAGGGCGCCGATTGATTTGAGGCGCAGTGATTGCCCGCAGATATTCACGGCTTCTCCATCCAGGTCGGCGTCTCCTGGCTATCGTCATCAGTTCAACCGGGAGCCTGGGCCGATGGATTTCACTTGGGTTTCTGCGCCATGAACCAGGATTGAATGACCGGGACATCGGGATTTTTGGGGACATCTGGTTGGGGCTTCTGGATTGGGACGGAACCTCCTTTTGGGGCGTTGGCATGAGCTATGCATACGCTCGTGAAACATTTCCCCTCGACAGCTTCTTGGATTTCTGGTGAAGTCGCGTGCTCGCCGAGCAGAAGTCAGGGTTTGCTGGCTTCGTGGCGGTCTTGGTGTTTATGAAATCGGCAGCGGAATTTGAGAGACCGGGTTTGAGCGAGCAGGAGTTGACTGCTCACTTGAGGGGGTTTTATACCAATGGTTGGCGATTGACCCTGGCGTGCACCGAGGTCGCCTATCCTTCCCTTGTTCCGGAAACCGGCAAACCCTCAGGCGATCAGGGCCGATTAAATCAACTGGCCGTCAAGAAGCGTTTTCAACATGAGCACGATCAGGGCCCACTTCTCCATCCTCCCCGCAGCGTGAATAACTGGCGGGGCGGCAAGAAAAGCGAAACGCATATAAGTATTTGCATAGTCACCGATCTCAGTCAAACCCTAACAAAATGAAACGCCGTACTTTTATTAAACAGGCCGGGCTCGCCGGCGGAATGATGCTTGTATCGCCTCTATTGGGCGATGCAAACGGTCCGGAGCAATATGATTTCCCTCTGATGGACCTCCATGTCCATCTTACGAATGTTTACACCATAGAGAGGATGATGGGGATTGCCAAAGCAAGAAATGTCAGGTTCGGCATTTTGGAGCATCCTGCAGACTGGGTTATCAAGGATGATGCCGACTTAAGACGATATATCGCTAAACTCCGACAATACCCGGTTTATATCGGTTTGCAACCAATCGATTTGGGATGGACTAAACGCTTTTCTCCGGAACTTTTGTCCCAATTAGATTACGTATTAATGGACCCTCAAAGAGTTCCTATGGGGAACGGAGAAACCTTATCAATATGGCAGTTCGATACTTATGTGGAGGATACGGAAGAGTTTATGAGGCGTTACATGGCTTATTCCATGGAGGTGCTCAACACTCAGCCAATCAACATTTTTGGCTGGCCGCTCTTTCTTCCGGTCTGTATAGCGCGTGACTATTATTCCTTATGGACCCAGGAACGTATGCAGCAGATACTCACGGCCGCGAAAAAACGCAATATTGCCATTGAGATAAACGATATGGCCCATACGCCGCATGAAGCATTTATCCACATGGCTAAGGATCAGGGTTTGAAATTCACCTTTGGTTCAGATTCACGAAATCAGAATGCGGGAAGACTTGCTTATTGCAAGGCTGTAGCAAAGAAGTGCAATCTTACAAAAGACGATTTCTATATCCCTGTGATTAAGAAATAATTGCGCCTGGTCTGCTGACCATAGAAAAAACATCCGCCTTGACTCCGAGAGAAGGATTGGAAGGTCGACAAAGCTGGCTGGGCCTCAGTTGTTCACGCGGCATATCGCAAGCCTTTGTCACGATCCCGACACCAGAGGCTTCACGAAATGGAGCAGGATATCCGCAAAGCAGTGCGCAATCATGGCGGCTTCCAGACCTCGAGAAATGTAGAGAGAGCCAAGGATAATCCCTCCTGCGGCATTGAGGCTCAAAGCCATGGCTACGACTGCGGGCGTCAATGGCCTCACGGCGGCCATTACGGGGAGGTGACCAGCACCGAACACGAGGGCGGCAATCACGTTGGCGGTGAGGAGAACCGCTTTCCCAACGGAGCCGTCCTTCGAGCGCCACTTCAAACTCAGGAGCCAAGCCAGCAAGGTCATCAGGAAAAGACGCAAAAAGATCTCCTCGTCGATTCCCCCATACAGCGAGGCCAAAAGTCCTTTCCACGGGGCAATGTTTACTGGGTGCGAAAGAGGGGGCAGGTAGGGCTTGAAGATGGGCAGGCTGAAAATCACCACGACAAACGCAACGCTCCCACCCAAAAGAGCCAGGGGCAGTATCCGCTTGAGGACGACCAAGGCGCCATGTTTGTTCTCCAATGCGTCCAGCAGCGGTGTTGTCAGCCCCACCTTCCTGCCGAGGACCAGCCCAAGGGCCGTCCCACCGCCAAGGAGCACACCCCCTTGAAGTGTCTGCAGCACAATCAGCAATGGGAGGGAAATGGAGATCTTGGCCAACTTCTCGGAATAGGCGGCGAGGACCAAGGGAAAAACGGCGAATATCCCCAGCACTCCCAGCCCGGTCAGAATGCCAAAGTGAAACCAGGGAAACTTGCGCCGCCGGAGGTTATCGTCCGGTGGTTCGCTCGTGGACTGCCCAGGCACATGAGAGGCCGTTGTATTCATTTCCAAAGGTATAACGCCACTGACCGCCAAGATCCGACACATTTTTTCAACACCGTCGTTGCTATGGCCTCAAGAAACCCGCCACAATTGACCCAGGACCGATCGACATCACGTTCCGCAGGCCAGCTTCTTGAGCATCTGTGGACGAAATGAATCGAACCGCAAGTAAGCAGAACTGCGCGCGCCGTGGAATGGAAGCCGACCACTCAGAGCCATCGGCGTACCTTTTGCTCATACTCCAAGAACTCCGTCCCGAAAGTATTCTCCATCTTCTCCTCCTCGTAAGGGATGAACATCCAGTTGAGGACGCAAAACATCAACACGGGAGACAGGAAAGCGAAGATGTTCCCAGACAAAACCGAAAGGCCGATCAGGAACGTAACAAACCCAACATACATGGGATTTCGACTATAGCGATACAATCCGTCCTCAATGACGCAGGTCGATGGGGCATAAGTTACCGGGGTGGCGTGACGTTTCAGCGAATGGTGGGCCGATCCGATGAAGTAGATTGCCACACCCAGGAACAGCAAGCCGCAGAGGTTGAAGGGAAAAGGAATCCAGCTCAACCCTGGTGCGAGAAGGCGAACCAATCCCGTGACCACAACGCACGCAAGAAAATACACGGGCGGTATCGAGATAATTCTCCGTTTCATGTTTGTCTGAAAAGCAGAGGCGGGCTTTGATGAACTCACCTCTGCTCGTTTGGTCTGCCACATGCTCCACACCGCCAAAGGGCCTGTGCTGCTCCATGGCAGGCTGACTCCCTCATACCCGGCGCAGGTGAAATGACCCTGGTCAGACCCATTTCTCGCGCGCCCTCCGTAACACATTTGTAACACGGCAGCCGCTCAAGTGACGGCGGGTTTCTGCCGATTCCGAGTCGCCATTCATAGAATGGGAACGCAATGAACCGAACGACCATGATAAAGCCGCGTAACCCTGTTGCGGCGTGCCACCGGATTCTCCGGGCCGGGTTTGCGGGAGCCTTGGTCTTTGGCCAGTGCTTGGGGACATCCGGGGCGGAGATCACCGCCCGCGGGTCCGACTCGACACTGCATGCGGTCAAGGCGCTGGCCGCGGCGTTCGAAAAGGAAACCGGCAAGGGCATGCACATCGAGGGCGGTGGATCCGGGCCGGGGGCTAAGGCGGCGATTGCCGGGCAGGTCCAGCTTGCCTTCCTGAGTCGTGCCCTGTCCGACCAGGAAAAAGAAGCCGGGTTGGTTGGTGTCCCCTATGCCTTCGACGGGATCGCGGTGATCGTCAACAAGGAGAATCCCCATACCGACATCACGGTGGCAGAACTCAGGGACCTATACACTGGCGCCGCGACCTGTTGGAAAGACGGCCGCCCGGCGGTGCTGTTCAATCGCAACACGGATTCGGGCACGCGCCAAGTGTTCCAGGAACTGGTGCTCGGCCCCGAGGCGACGTTCACCCAGAAAGCGGCAATCAAGCACGACGCCCTCCTGGTCAGCTACGTGGGCAAGATTCCCAGCGCGCTCGCCTATACCTCCGTCGCGGAGGCGGACGAAGCGGTTGTGAAGGTCCTTTCCATCAATGGAATCATGCCTCGCGCCGAGACCCTGCGCGACAAGAGCTATCCCCTCTCCCGGACGCCCACCCTGGCTACTCATGGCCCTCCCGCGGGCGACGTGAAGGCGTTTATCAGCTTTGTTCTGGGACCTCGCGGACAGGCGATCGTCCAGGAGCAGAAGCTGATTAGAATCAACTAAACGGCGCGCCTCGCGCGCCGCATCAAAACCGCAACATGTTGACATGGACCATTAAGACTCGGTTGCTGACCGGCTTCGGCGCGATTGTCGGCCTGCTGGCTATCGCCTGCCTGATCGGCTGGCGCCAGGCGGCGGTTTCCGAAAAGCGCATCGACGCGGTGATCCGGGAGAATCAAGCGGACACGGCCATGCTGCGCAAGATGCACCTGTGCGAGCAAGACCTTCTGCTTGCCCGCAAGGCTGAGAAGGAGTTTCTGCTGAAGAAGGACCCGGTCCTCGCGCGGACGGTCGGCAGCAACGTCGCCGCGGTCATGAATTTGCTCAGCGGCCTCGCCCGCCAGGCTCAAGACACGGCCCAACAGGCCGCGCTGGCCAACGCGCTGACCTCCGCGGAGAGCTACCGATCCGCGTTCGCGAAGGTGGTGGGGCTTTTGGGGCGCCGCGGGCTTGCCCAGGACCAGGGGCTCGAGGCGGAGCTGGCCGGAGAGGTTCACGAGGTTGAAGCCGCTGTCTCCGACATAGCCCTTGCTGACTTGGACGTCATCCTGCTCAGGTGCCGCCGGCAAGAGAAGGACTATCTGCTCAGTGGCAGCACTAATTACCTGGCGGACATCGCCAAAAGCATTGAGGAATTCTCCGCCGAGATGAAGCGTTACATGCTGCACGATGACAAGCAGGCGAACGTGGGGGCGCGTTTTAAAAGATATTACGAAGTGATGCGGGAGATCGTGAGGACCGACAATGAAATCCAGGCTGCCAACAGCCAGTGTGAGCGCGCCTCCGCTGAGTTTCAAACCAGCGTTGACTCCGTCAGTAAAGCCGCCGTGGCGGCTATCGCGGCGGCGCAGAAACGCGCGTCCTCGGTGATGGCCAGCGGCAAATTCCTGATGCTTGTGCTGCTGGGGACGGGCGTGGTTTTGGGCATTGCCGTCGCAGCCTTGCTCACCCGATCGATTACCGTGTCAGAGGAACTCCTGCGCGCGAAGAACACCGCCGAGGCGGCCAATCGGGCCAAGAGCGCCTTCCTGGCGAACATGTCGCATGAGATTCGCACGCCGATGAACGCCATCCTCGGCTTTTCTCAGTTGTTGTTGCGCACTTCGAGTCTCAGCCCGTTACAAGGCCAGTATCTCAACACGATCAATCGGAGCGGGGAGCATCTGCTGGCCCTCATCAATGACATCCTGGCCATGTCCAAGATCGAGGCGGGCAGGGTCACGGTGAACCCCACCACCTTTGATCTCGATGGGCTCCTTGGCGATTTGGAATCCATGTTCCGGCTCCGCACCGAGGCCAGGCATCTTCGGTTCTCGGTCGAGTCCAGCAAGGAGGTGCCGCGCCTGGTGGTGACCGATGAATCCAAGCTCCGCGAGGTGCTCATCAACCTGCTGGGCAACGCGGTTAAGTTCACCAACAAGGGACACATCGTGCTGCGGGTCCGCACCGAGGGCAAGTCGGAGACAGACCGGCGGTTGTTGTTCGAGGTCGAGGACACCGGCGTGGGCATATCCGGGGAGGAGATCGGCCGTCTGTTCCGTCACTTTGAACAGACCCAGAGCGGGCTCGACGCCGGCACTGGCACGGGACTGGGGTTGGCCATCAGCCGGGAGTTTGTGCGGCTCATGGGCGGGGACATCACGGTCCGCAGCCAAGTGGGCAAAGGCAGCGTATTTCAATTCGCGATCCGACTGACACCGGGGAAGGAAGACGACCCCGCCTTTCTCGAGAAGAAGGCGGTTTCGCAACGTGTGGTGGGCTTATGCCCGGGGACGCCGCCGTGCCGTGTACTGGTCGTGGACGATGTTGAAGATAACCGAGTGCTGTTGGCTCGAACGTTGGGCGCGGTGGGATTTGAAACTCGCCAGTCGCTCAACGGGGCCGAGGCGTTGGAGCAATTGACGGCTTGGCGACCTCACCTTGTCCTGATGGACAAGCGCATGCCGGTGATGGACGGCCACGAAGCGATTGGCCGCATTCGGGCCAGCGCGGGCGGGCAGGGGGTCAGAATCATAATCCTGACGGCCAGCGTCTTTGAGGAGAACCGCCAGGAAGCCCTGGCCGCCGGTGCGGACGATTTCCTGGGCAAGCCGTTTCGTGAGAGCGAGTTGTTTGGGAAGATACAGGCCCTGTTGGGTGTGGAATACACATACGCGGAGCCTCCACCGGCCGAGGCGGTCCCGGCGCCTGGAAACCCGCCTGGAGTGCCGAGCGACCGCCCAACAGGCCACCTGCCACGAGAACTGGTTGGGGAGTTGCGCGAGGCGACTTTGGGGGTTGATGTGGACCGGATGTTGGAATTAGTGGAGCGGGTGGGCGAGCACGATGCTCGATTGGGGAAGGAGTTGGCCCGTCTGGTCCACCAATTCGAGTATAAGAAGTTGCTCCAACTCCTGACCCTCGAGCCTGATGAATCCCAAACCGATGAATATGACTCCGGAACCGCCGAATATCCTGATCGTGGACGACACGCCGGCCAATTTGCAATTGTTGACCGGGATGCTCAAGGGCCGCGGCTGTAAAGTCCGGCCAGTTCCCAGCGGTCCGGAAGCGCTCCAAGCAGTCCAGCGCATTCCACCGGACCTTATCCTGTTGGACATCAACATGCCCGGGATGAGCGGCTACGATGTCTGCAAGCGGGTCAAGGAAGACCCCAAACTGAAAGACATCCCTGTCCTGTTCATCAGCGCCCTCAGCGAAACGGCGGACAAGGTCAAAGCCTTTAGCGCCGGCGGGGTGGATTACGTGACCAAGCCGTTCCAACTCGAGGAGGTCCAGGCCCGAGTCGAAACCCATCTAAGGTTACGGCAACTCCGGTCCGAGCTCGAGAAGCAAAAGCGCCAACTCCAGGAGAGCTACCGAGGCATGTTTGAAAACTCGGTTGAAGGGATCTATCAAAGCTCCCCGGAGGGCCGCTACCTGGCGGTCAACCCGGCTCTGGCGAGGATGTACGGTTACGACTCGCCGCAGGAATTGCTCTCGGTGGTCTCCGATATCCAGCACCAGGTCTATGCGGACCCTTGCATGTGGGAGCGCTTTAAGCGCGAGATCGAAAAGGGCGACCAGGTCAAAGGCCTGGAATACCAGGTGCGGCGGCGCGATGGCCGGGCGATTTGGATCCGCGAGAGCGCCCGGGTGGTGCGCGATACGCAAGGAGCCGTCCATCACTATGAAGGCTTCATCGAGGACATCACCCAGCGCAAGGAGAGCGAAAGGGCGTTGCGCGTTTCCCAACAGCAGTTATTGGAAACCTCGCACCAGATCGGCATGGCGGAAATGGCTACAAGCGTCCTCCACAACATGGGCAACGCCCTCAATAGTATAGGTGTATCAGCGACGGTGGCCGCTGAAAAACTCGGCAAATTGAAGGTCGGCGGCCTGACTCAGGCGGTTGGGTTAATGCGCGCGCACGAGGCCGATCTGGGAGATTTCATCACCCGCGACCCCCACGGGCGGCACTTGCCTGAATTCCTCGGTCGTCTGGCGGAACACCTCGCCGAGGAACAGTCCCTGGTCCTTGAGGAACTTGGCAACCTCCGCAAGGGGGTTGAGCACGTAAACGATATCCTCACGGTCCAACAGAACTACGCCCGAATGTCGAGCCTGACCCAGGCGGCGGCAGCCGTTGACCTGGTTGAAGACGCCCTTCGGATGAACGCCCATTCACTGGAGCAGCACGGGGTCCAGGTGAGCCGTGATTACGCTCCGAACCTGCCCGAGGTCACGGTGCAGAAGCATAAGGTCCTCCAGATCCTGATGAATCTGATCCGCAACGCAAGGTATGCCTGTGACGCATCGGGTTCCGCCGAAAAGCGGCTGACCCTCCGGCTCAACACGGCCGCCGACGGCCGCCATCTCAGGATCGAGGTTGCCGACAACGGCATCGGCATCCCCTCCGAGAATCTGACCCGCATCTTCGACCATGGGTTTACCACCCGCAAAGATGGCCATGGCTTTGGTCTGCATAGCGGAGTCGCGGCTGCCAAGGAAATGGGCGGATCCCTTACGGTCCAGAGTGGCGGAGTAGGCAAGGGGGCGACGTTCATCCTCGAGTTTCCTCTTCAGCCGGCAGAAATCCCCGCCGCGCGAACCGCGGCATGAGACCAACCAACGCGGTGCAGCCAACGAGAATGTAATGTTTTGTTGACCGCTGACCGGGCGGGTGACTATGGCGAACCTATGGCGGGAAAATTGCGCATCCAGTACCCCGGCGCGATCTACCTGGCCCCAGGGTATTCAAGACGGAGTTTGCGAGGCACGCGGGGAGGTTATGCCGCAAGAAGGCAGGCTGTCAACTTAGAAATGCACTTATCTATGGGTTGACCCCTCCTCGGAAAATGGCAACGGCGCGGCCACGGATTAAACTCCCTTGCAATCGTTCGATGGGGGGGCGATCCAGCAAAATCAGCGTGTGGCGGACGTTATCCCGATCCGCCCAGGGATGAGCGGCCAGAACCCGGTTCACCCGTGCGCGCAACCGCCGCGCCCAGCGCTGGGCGCTTCCGGCCGTTGCGGATCGAACGCGCTGTTTCATGATGCCATGGCAACTTTAGGCTCCCCTCTTGCATTTGTCACCGCGAAAAAAAGGCTCAAAGGCGTCCCCCCCTCGAAAGCAAGGGGTCATAGCGCGGATCGCGCTGAAAAAACCCTTAGCTAAATCAAGCGTACAATCCACATCCCGCCCGGATACTCCAGTCGAGGCTTGCGGGGCAGGCTGGCAGGATCGATGGGTCAGCCCCGCTCGTCAAGCCTGAGTGGTCATGAACATCACCACTAAGGAGCGGGCATTTCCACGGCTGAACCCATTGGCGCAGGCGGCCTCGGCCAAGGCCCTGGGAAGGCCGGGTGGCTTGAAAAGCCATTAAGGAGGCCCCCCGCGCCGGCTCCCATCCGTGAAATCCGTGAAATCCGTGGTCGATCTTCCCTTCACTGGTGCGCTGGTCCGGCCACCACACGCTTCCAATCTGGGGGGCCGTTGGCCGCGCTTCCTTGACACTGCGCTGCGGGTTTTGTAGCAGGCTAGGGTGCAATTGAGTGAAACCAGGGGCCCGAGATTGTTGCCGGTCGTGGTCGTGATGTTGGGCTTGATCTTCGCTTTCCACCTGGGCGGCGCCCGGCTTGGCAAACCCCTATATCGCGCCAGTCATCTGGGCACGGCTCTGGAGTACGGCCACGGCTCGATCAATCTGCTGCGCCCGGTCATTGTCGGCTTCAACGCGACCGGGACGCCGACCGCCTTGGAACTGCCGGTTTGGCAAGCCGCAGCCGGCCTGGCCTTCAAGGTTGCGCACTCGACCTGGTACGGGTGGGCCAACCTGGTATCGCTCCTGTTTTTTGCCGCCTGTCTTTGGCCCTTCTTCCAGTTGGCACGACAATACGTCGGCCGGCGCGCTGCCGGATGGGCCGTGGCGTTTTTCCTGGCCGAACCGTTGATTGTCATGATGGCCGGCGAGGCGGCCACCGACGGCCTTTGTCTGACGGCGATGCTCTGGTTCGTTTTCTTCGCCGACAAGATGATCCGGACTGGCAACGCGTGGTGGTGGTGGCCGGCCACTCTCCTGGCGGTTCTGAGCGCCCTGCTCAAGGCGCCGCTGTTCTTTGCCGCCGGACTGTTCACCCTGTGCCTGCTCCTGGTCAATGGCCCCGGCGCCTGGCGCCCGTGGGTGCTGCTCTCATCGGCCGGAGCGGCCGCCGTATGCGCCTTTGCCCTGTGGACCCGATACACCAACCGCCTGGCCGCCCAGGCGATTTACCCCTATACGGAACTGCGCCTCTCCCAGAGCCCCTGGCTCGTCCACTGGTTCTTTGGGGACATGCATTACCGGTTGACCCCCGGGCCTTGGCTCAAGGGCGGCTGGCGTTTTCTCCACGCAACTATGGGCACGCTGCCAATGAGCGCTTTGTTGGCGCTGGCCCTGCTCCGTCCCGGCAACCGGCTCCCAAAGCTCTGGCTCCTGGCCGCCTTGCCAACCACCTTGATCTTCACGCACCTGGTCTTGGAACACTGGCACTTCTACCTCATGTGCGCTCCCGCCGTGGCCATGTTGTGCGGAGCCACGCTGGCGCGCTGGGAGGATTTCTGGGCCCGTGAAACGCCCATGCCCGCCCTCCGAACGGCCCTGGCTGCAATGGTGCTGGTCTTCTCTGCTCTCGATGGACTCATCATAACGAAGGTGGCGGGCGACTATGACTACTTCCCACAACAAATGAGCGCCGAGATTCTCCGGCACACCGGCCCCGGCGACCGCCTCCTGGTCTATACTTGCGACCCGCTCTGGGGCGGCGAGGTCTTGTTCCGCTCCGGCCGCAAGGGACTCTGCGTGCCCATTCTCGAGGGCGGACCCAATGGGCCCACACCCAAGGGGCTGTTCGATCTCCTCAGCAACCAATCCGACCTCGACCGCCTCAAATCTCTCGGCTACAACAAGCTGGTCCTCATCAGCGAGTCACCGGTCCGCTACGTCGTCGCCGCCTCCAATCCCGGCAGCAAACGAATACGGGCTCGCTACCCCGACAAGCTCCCTGCCGGCGCCAATGCCTGGCCCGAGGTCTGCCGCACGGAAGATATTCTGATTAAAACGATCCCCTGAGGGGGAGGCCGGAAGGCCCGAAATCCGAAGGCCGAAGGCCCTCGGATTTCGGATTTCGAATCCTCGTCATCCTCACGGCAGTCCTAGCGTGGATGTTTCGTGAGCTGAAGGGGTGGCCCGGCCGCCATCTCGGCAAAGCTCCGTCAGGAGCGCCATGTTTATAGTCCAGAGGCATCGAGGCGGCTAAGCTCTGTCAGGAGCGGCATGTCAGCCTCGCATGGCCCGGAGGACTGTCATGCCGCTCCTGACGGAGCTTAAGACAGGCGTTGCGGAGCCGGGTTGCTATAAACATGCCTAGCGGAGCCGTGAGGCATGTGCCAAGGCATGAAATATCCAGGCTACGAGCGTAGAATGATGGGCCGTGATCAAGCGGCCTTGCGGGTCCTGCGCGGGAGCATCTCCACGCGAACAACGTGCTCGTAGGGAACGAGGTTGATCTCCCCCGGCACGCCATTTGGAAGCTCGTTTGCCACGACCAGGTATTCCGCGGTGGCCAACACGAAATCGGGATGCGGGACATGGAGACCCTTGCCATCCGCCAAATGGAGGCGAAATGGCTTGAACGGGCTGAACTGAACCAGGTCCTGAATGTTCTTTCGCGTGACACTCATGCCCTGACCATACTTGGCAGGCGCGCGCGCCGCAAGCGCGGGGAAAGTCCGAAGTCCTGAAATCCAAAGGCCCGAGGGAAAACCGAAATCCGAAATCCGAATCCGGTCCTTCATTCGGTGCTGTGGCTGCGTGACGCAAAAGCGACTGCTGGCTCGATATTGAGCGCAGAGCCAATGCCCGAAGGCCTTCGGATTTCGGCCTTCGGATTTCGGATTTCCCTTCGGGGCTCCTCATTCCCTCTTGGCCAAAGGGTGACTCTTATCCTAAACTCCGGTGCATGTCGGACAGGCCACTGATGCCAATTGCGAGCGATTCCCCTCCGCTCGGCTCGCGGGCCCAGGTTTTCCGCGTGCGCGGGCTGACGAAGGTCTATGGGAGCGGGGCGGCGGAGGTCCGCGCGCTGGCGGGGGTGGACCTGGACCTTTTTGAGGGCGAGTTGGTGGTCTTGCTGGGCCCTTCCGGCAGCGGCAAGACCACCCTGCTCAATAACCTGGGCGGTCTGGACTTCCCCACCTCGGGAGAACTCTATTGCCGGGACATGGACCTGGCCGGCGCCAGCGAAGACCAGCTCACCGCCTTCCGTCGGCAGCGCGTTGGCTTCATCTTCCAGTTCTACAACCTGATCCCGAGCCTGACCGCCCGGGAGAACGTGGGCCTGATTACCGAGATCGCCCGCGACCCGATGCCCCCCGAAGCCGCCCTGGCCCTGGTCAACCTGGGCGCCCGCCTCGACCATTTCCCGGCCCAGTTATCCGGCGGCGAGCAGCAGCGCGTGGCCATTGCCCGCGCCATCGCCAAGCGCCCGGAAATCCTGCTCTGCGACGAGCCAACCGGCTCCCTCGATGTCCGCACCGGGATCGTCGTCCTGGAAGCCCTCCAGCGCGTCAACCTGGAACTGGGCGCCCTCACCGTCATCATCACCCATAACGCCGTGATGGCCGGCATGGCCGACCGTGTGATTTATCTCTCCGACGGCGCCGTCCATCAGGTCCGCCAAAACCCCCGCCGCGCGGCCCCCAGCACCCTGAACTGGTAAGCAACCGCTCATGCTCCTGGACCGCAAACTCTGGCGCGACTTGCGCCGCATCAAAGGCCAAGCCGTCGCCGTGGCCCTGGTGATGGCCTGCGGCCTGGCCATGATGATCGCCACGCGGAGCCTGATGCATTCCCTGGAATCCACCCGCCAGGAGTATTACGAGGCTAATCGTTTTGCGGAAGTCTTCGCGGCGCTCAAACGCGCCCCCAACTCGCTGGCGGCCCGCATTGCCGAGATTTCGGGCGTGGCCGCCGTCCAGCCGGCCATTTCCGTCCAAGCCACGCTCGACATTCCCCAACTGGACGAACCCGCCAGCGGCCTCATTCGCTCGCTGCCCGACAGCGGCTCCCCGGAACTGAACCGGCTTTTTCTCCGCGCCGGGCGCTGGCTCTCCGCCGAAGCCCGGGGCGAAGTGCTGGTCGGCGAGGCCTTCGCCGAGGCCAATCAACTCGGACCGGGCGACACTATCGCGATGCTCCTCAACGGCAAGCGCCAGCGTCTGCGCATTGCCGGGATTGTCCTGTCTCCCGAGTTCATCTTCATGTCGCGCCCTGGCACCGCCCTGCCGGATGACCGCACCTACGGCGTCTTCTGGATGCGCTGCAAGGAACTGGCCACGGCTTTCGACCTGGATGGCGCTTTCAATTTCGTCTCGCTCACCCTCGCCCCCGGCGCCGCCGAACGCCCGGTCATCGCCGAACTGGATCGGCTGCTGGCGTCCTACGGCGGACGCGGCGCATACGGCCGGGCCGATCACCCGTCCCATATTCGCCTCTCGGACGAAATCCGAATCCTCAGTGTCTTGTCCATAGGGTTCCCCGTTGTGTTCTTGAGTGTGGCGGCGTTCATGACCAACGCGGTGCTCATGCGGCTCCTGGCCCTGCAGCGCGAGCAAATCGCCATCCTCAAGGCATTCGGCTTCACCAATCGAGAAATCGTCACCCATTACCTCAAGTTCGCCTTTGTCATCGTCGCCCTGGGCACGCTCCTGGGCGGCGCCGGCGCCCTCGTCCTGGGCCACCACCTCACGGCCCTCTACCATGTCTTTTTCCGGTTCCCTCAACTCGAGTTTCGGCCCGATGTGCCGGTCTTTCCGATGGCGTTCGTGGTCGCCGCCGCTGCCGCCACGCTCGGCGTCTTGAGCGCCGTTCGCCGCGCCGCGCGCCTGCCGCCTGCCGAAGCCATGCGCCCCGAGCCGCCGGCCAACTACCGGCCCGCCCTGGTCGAGCGCACCGGCATCGCCCATCTGCTCTCCCACACCTTCCGCATGGCCGTGCGCAACCTCGAGCGGCGGCCCGCCCAGGCCATGTTTACGGTAACCGGCCTGGCCCTGGCGACCGGCATCCTCATCGTCCCCAACGCCTTTCGCGACGGCGTCGCCGAGGTCTTGGATTTCCAATGGGACGTCGTCCAGCGCCAGGACCTTAGCGTCGGCCTGGTCGAGCCCGGCAGCGTCCAGGTTCGCCACCTCTTCAGCGAACTTCCGGGCGTGCTGGCCGTCGAACCGACCCGCCAAGCCATCGTGCGGCTCAGTTACGGCCACCAGCGCCGCCAGCTTGGCATCCTGGGCCTGCCCTTTCGCGGCCTGCACAACCGGGTCATCGACGACCAATACCACGAGATACCGCTTCCCCCGGACGGCGTCGTCCTTTCCAAAAAGCTCGCCCAGATCCTGGGCGCCCGCCCCGGCGACGACCTCCTGGTCGAGGCCCTCGAGGGCAAGCGCCCTGTCCGCGTCGTCCGGCTGGCCGGCCTGGCCGAGGACTTCTCCGGCATGGCGGCCTACATGGATATCCGCGCCGTCAACCGGCTCCTGGACGAAGGGGATGTCATCACCGGGGCCAGTTTCAGCGTAGATGCCGCCCATCGGGGCGAGTTTCTCCGCGCGCTCAAAGACATCCCGCGCGTAAGTTGGGTTGCCATCAAGGAATCCATGCGCGAGAACTTCCGCAGGTCCACTGCCAGGAGCATTGGCACGTTCCAAAGAATCTACCTGGTTTTCGCCACTGTCGTCGCTTTTGGCGTGGTATATAACAACGCCCGCATCTCGCTGGCCGAACGCGCCCGTGAGTTGGCCACCCTGCGCGTGATCGGCTTCTCCAGGCGCGAGGTCGGCGGGGTCCTCATTACCGAGCTGGTGATCCTGGCCCTGATCGCGGTGCCGCTGGGCTTGGCCGTGGGCACGGGCTTTGCCGCCGGCATCGTCCGGCAAATCAATACCGAGACCGTGCGCGTGCCGCTGGTCCTGACCGCCAGCAACTACGCCTTCGCCGTCCTGGTCGTCCTGGTGGCGTCCACCCTCTCAGCCCTGGTCGTCTTGCGCAAACTCAACCAACTCAACCTCGTTGGCGCTTTGAAAGCGCCCGAGTGATTTGCAATTATGAATGATGAATTATGAAGGATGGAGACGGACATGACCTCGTCTGACCAACCCCTGGCCGGCCCCAACCAAGCCAATCGCCACACCCGCCGCTGGCTGCCCTACGCGGGCGCCCTCCTGCTGGTCGGCCTCATTGTCGGCGGCCTCTGGCCGCAGCCAGTTCCGGTCGAAACCGCCCGCGTCTCGACGGGCGTCCTGCGTGCGACCGTGAACGAAGAAGGCAAGACCCGCATCAAACACCGCTACGTCCTGTCGGCCCCCGTGGCTGGGCAGCTTCGACGCATCGACCTCAAGGCCGGGGCCGAGGTTGAGGCCGGCCAAACGGTCGTCGCCGTCCTCGACCCGCAGCCCCCGACCATGCTCGATGCCCGCGCCCGCGCCCTGGCTGAATTCCGCCGCGATGCTGCCGCCGCCCGCCTGGAAAAGGACCGCACCGCCCAGACCTTCGCCGCCAGCGAACTGCGGCGCTTCGAGAAACTCTACGCCAACCAAACCGTCTCCATCCAGGAACGAGAGGCCGCCCAATCCCGCGCCGATTCCGCCCTCCAGCAAACCGCCTCCGCCCAAAGCGCCTTGCGCGAAGCTGAGGCCGAACTGGCCGAATTCTCCCTCGGCCTGCCCTCTGCAACCAACGCGTTCTGTCTGCCCAGGGAACTCAAGGCCCCGGCCAGCGGACGAGTCCTGCGCGTGTTCGAGGAAAACGCCCGAGTCGTCTCCGCCGGCACGCCCTTGCTCGAGGTTGGCGACCCCTCCGACCTCGAAGTCGTCATCGAGGTCCTTTCCCGGGACGGCGCCGCCATCCTGCCCGGCAATCGGGTCCAATTCGAGCAATGGGGCGCGGCTGACAAACCCGAACTCCTGGGCCGGGTCCGCCTCGTCGAGCCCGCCGCCTTTACCAAAACCTCCGCCCTGGGCGTCGACGAGCAGCGCGTCAACGTCGTCGCCGATCTCTTGACCCCTCCCGAACAGAGACCCACCCTCGGCGACAACTTCCGCGTCGAAGCCAAAATCGTCGTTTGGGAAACCAATGCCGCCCTCAAGGTGCCAGCCGGTGCGTTGTTCCGCCAGGGCGACCAATGGAGCACCTTCGTCCTGGCCGATGGCCGCGCCCAATTGCGGCCCGTGAAGATAGGCCGCTCCTCCTCTGCCGAGATACAGGTCCTCGATGGCCTCAAAGACGGAGAGCAAGTCATCCTCTACCCCGGCAGCCGCGTCCGCCCCGGCCAGCGCGTCAAACCGATCCAGATTTAGCCCGCTTTTTTTCGTTGTTTTGTTCCTTCGCCTTTGCTTTTGTGGATTGAATTCTGCCTTGATCATTATCGCATGATGTATGAGCGACTTATGTGAGGAGCCGACTCCGAAAACCGAGCCTGCTTTTCCAGGCCGGCCACCGAGACCGCCAAAAAGCACGGCGCGAGCTTTAGAGGACCGAGTCGATGACCCCGGCAAGACGGTCTTTCTACTTGACCCTGTGCTGGTGAGGGATTTGGCGAGCGCCCTTCAGTTGAAACCTTTCAAGGTCGTTGCCGACTTGATGGAACTGAAGCTCTTCAAATCTCCCGATGACGCCGTAGATTTTGAAACCGCCTTCCTGGTCGCGCGGAAAAACGGGTACCGGGCGGAAAGACCTCCTCCGGGTGTCCTGGTTCTCTGATTCACTCGGCTGGCAGCCCATTCAATTTCGCCTGCAAGAAGCCGCCGCGCAGGTTAGCCACGTCATCGAAGCCGTTGCCATGCAGCGCGCAGGCGGCCAGATAGCCGCGCTGGCCTTTCTGGCAGTAGGTCACGATGCGCCGGTCGCGCGGCAGTTCGCCAAGGCGGTCGCGGAGTTGTGCGAGGGGAATGTTCACGGCGTTGGGCAGTTTCCCGAATTCCTCCAACTCGTCCGCGTCGCGAACATCGAGCAGGAATTCCGCGTCCCGCCGCCACGTTTCCGGCGCAACCGTCGCCACCTCGCCGCGCGCGATGTGGCCGGCTACGAAGCCGGCGGTGTTGATGGGGTCATTGGCCGAACCGAACGGCGGCGAATACGCGAGGTCCAGCGTTTCGAGATCGAACACGCTCATCTTCGCGGCAATGGCTGTAGCCAGCACGTCCACTCGTTTGTCCACCCCCTTTTCGCCCAGCACTTGCGCCCCGAGCAACCGGCCCGTGCCTTCCTCGGCGATGACCCTGATCAGGACCATTTTCGCGCCGGGATAATAATGGGCGTGGCTGTAGTCGCGGGTGAGGCTGCTGAAGAACGTAAAACCCGCCTGGGCCGCCTGCGCGCTGTTCAAGCCGGTGAAACCAACGGTCATGTTCAGCACGCGCACGATGGCCGTGCCGAGCGCGCCGGGATAGATCATCCGCGCCCCCGCCGCGTTCGCGCCGGCAATGCGCCCCTGCCGGTTCGCCGGCCCGGCCAGCGCGATGCGCGCCCGCCCGCCGGTGAGCGCGTGCGTCGTTTCCGCCGCGTCGCCCACCGCGTAAATGTTCGCGTCGGACGATTCCATGCGGCCGTTGACTTTCACCCCGCCGGTCGCGCCGATTTCCAAACCGGCGGCTTTGGCAAGTTCCACTTCCGCCTTCACCCCAACGCTCAACAGGATCAGATCCGCCTCGAGCCTGCTGCCATCGGCCAGCTCGACGCCATCGCGCGTGAACCTGGCGGCGCTGGCGTTCGTCTTGAAATCAAAATCCGCGCGGCGAACCTGGCTTTCCAGGTGCGCCGCCAGGTCGCTGTCCAGCAACGGCAGGAGGCGGGGGCTGCGTTCAACGATCGTGACGCGGACGCCGCGATGATGAAACGCCTCGGCCATTTCCAGCCCGATGAAGCCGCCGCCGATGACGACGGCGCGCTTGGGCCGGCGCTCGTTCACAAACTCGGCAATGCGGTCCATGTCCGGGATGTCGCGGAGCGTAAAAACGTGCGGCAGTTCCACGCCGGGAATCGGCGGCACGATCGGCCTCGCCCCTTGGCTCAAGATGAGTTTGTCGTAGGCCACGTTGCGCTCCGCCCCGTCCGGAGGCCTCACGCGGATGGTTTTCGCGGCGCGATCTATGGCCAGGACTTCATGGTTCATATTGGCCCGGACGCGCGAGCGTTCCCAGAGCTTTTGCGCCGTCATGATGACCAGCTTGCCGCGGTCCTCGATCTCACCCGCGATGAAATAGGGCAGCCCGCAGTTGGCGAACGAAATGTAAGGCCCGCGCTCAAAGACCTGGATCTCGGCCGTTTCATCCACCCGCCGCGCCTTGGCCGCCGCCGACGCGCCGCCCGCCACGCCGCCGACAATGATGATTCTTCTTGGGGCTTTCATCGAATGAATCAGTTGGCGCAGCAGGAGCCGGAGTTGCATCTTGAAATTCGGTTCCACGGCATCTTCGCCAACAGGAGCGCCAGGCCGCAGAAACCGCTCAACCCGGCGAAAAGCAGCCCGCAACCGGCCAGCAGCGGGACAACCGCGAACCATGGATTGACCGCCAGCGCCAGCGCGGCGCCAACCGCCGAGACAAACCCCACGGTGAGCTGCACCTGGCGCATGAGCGGCAGGACCTTGCTCTTTCCGCGGTTCACCGGCAGCCCGGCGTCGATCCACGCCTGCGTGCCGCCTTCCACCAGCACGCAGCCGTGGAAACCGGCCCGCTCGAACATCTCGATGGCCCGGCGAGCCCGCGAGCCGGACTGGCACAGGACGTAAATGGGCTGGCCGCCGGGACCGCGCTGCCTTAGAAATGCGGCGGCGTCCAGCTCGTCCAGCGGAATGAGCCTGGCCCCGGGGACGTGTTCGGCGGCGTATTCGGCGGGCGTCCGCACGTCGAACATTTCGAGGGAGCAGCCTTCGGCGAGCAGGCGGCTGAGCTCGCGGGGTGAGACCGAGGTTTTGGATTGCATTGTCGTCATAATCGTTGTATAATCATATAACTAAATAGCAATATGTCAAACGGAAAAATGAACCGCCCGCTCTCGGACGGCGAACTCGATCGCATCGCCTGGCGCTTCAAGCTGCTGGGCGAGCCAATGCGGCTGAAGATCCTGCAGGCCGTCTGCCGGGAGCCGGCCACGGTTGGCAGGATCGTGTCCGCCGTGGGCGCGACGCAGGCCAATGTCTCCAAGCACCTCTCGCTGCTGGCTGCGGCGGGCATCCTCACGCGCAAAAAGGACGGCCAATGCGTCTATTACGGCCTGAAGGACCCGTTGACAATGAAGATGTGCGAACTGGTTCACAACCAGTTGGCCGTGAACGATTTCTCCCGCGCGCCCGCCATCAAGGCCCTCCAAGCAGCTCGGCCCAGGTGACGCATCATGGAGGCAATTATGAAGTATGAGGTATGAAGTATGAATCGAGTGCCAGCAGTTCGGCCCGCGTGGAAGCATCACGCGAGGCCACAGCAATGGCGCGGCGCACACCTGTGGCAGAAGTGATCCCCAGCCTCCGGCACTTGGAACAGGCCATTACCGGTGTCCGCCGCCGCCGCCATGACCCCCGCCGAAGCCGCCGCCATGACCCCCGCCGACTCCCCCTCGGAAACCGCCAACTCCCCCTCGGAAACCGCCGACTCCACCTCGGAAACCACCGACTCCACCTCGGAAACCACCGACTCCACCTCGGAAACCACTAATCCCGCCCCGGTAACCGCCATATCCCCCTCGATAGCCGCCGTAGTATCCGCGCCCGTAGCCTCCATAAAATCCGCGTCCGTAACCGCCCCATCCATAGCCCCAACCCCAAGGCCACCACCCGAGGCCCACCCCCAGCCCGCCGTAGCACCACCCTGGGCCGATCCAGAGTCCGTTGTCCCAGTACCCAGGGGACCAGTAGTAGTCAGGGCCAGGGGATTCCGGGATCACGTCCTGTGGATAGTAGGTTGTCGCCGGGGGTTGATTATAGAGCGCGTTTGGCTGGGGCTGCGCATAGGCCGCCGGTGGCACGGCCAGCGGGGGCTGCATGTATGGCGTCTGGGCCATGTTTCGCATCATTGTATCGTGGTTCAGCATCGCCGCGATGGTTTGGGGTGAAACCCCTTGCGCCTTGAGGGCGAGGATGTCATCGGCGGAGAGGTTGAATGGGGTCGACACGTTCCTCACGTAGGAGGTGGCCACGTCCTCCGAGACGCCGGACTTGGTCAGCTTCACCACCTCGGACGCGTTGGGCGCCAGGCCCGCATTTGCGGTGAGGGTGAGGGTAATGATTCCTGCGAGATACCCGATGCTTTTCGCTTTCATGGTCTTGCTCTTTCTTTCGGTTTTCGGTTTGCAAAACCTCAAGAAGAATATCGTTGACTTTGCGCTTTTTTGCCAGCTTTTTTTCTCCATCAGCGATGGCCGCCCAGGGCGAATTCATGAAGGGGAACCAAGGGGAAAAGGGCGTAGCGAGTGAGGCTCGTGGAGCAACGGACTGGCCGGTCCTGCTGCCGGTCACCGGCTCCAAGGACTGTGCTGCGTTGATTGAGCTCGCTGCCAGGCTGGTTTTTGGGCGGCTGAGGGTTCGACTTGGGCAGAGCTCCGCCTTCCGCCTTTTGGCATGATCGGCGGCTGGCGTGGGGCGGCCTAAGATCGTTAACTGATTGTCGAGTAGCTCATGGGGCCCTGGTAAAGCCGGGGCTCATTGTCATTACCATGATCATGGCGCGGCGACGGCCTTCAGCGACCATGTCCACGTGAAAATCGGTGGTGGTCAGGTGCTGAGGGTTGGTTTGACGGGAGCGCCATTCCATAAACAGGCTATTGGCCAAGCGCCGGAAGATGCCCAAGACGCCCATGGCCTGGGGA
>Ga0326728_10002223_pt1 | contig 65449 bp, 50 predicted proteins | sample MB3enrmetagenome_FD_207602 | JGI IMG/M metagenome (GOLD analysis project Ga0326728, IMG submission 207602) | Lab enriched peat soil microbial communities from McLean, Ithaca, NY, United States - MB31MN | ecosystem: Environmental > Terrestrial > Soil > Wetlands > Peat | place: USA: New York...
CCCGCGTCCGCCGCAAACACGGGCGGCTTCCTTCAAGTCGCTGTATCGAAAGCGCGCCGTGCAGCAGTGTCTCCCACTCCTCCACCCGATTGCAGACGGCGCGCTTCCGATACAGCACTAAGACTTCAAGGGAGTCAGGGGCTTGCACTTCTTCGAATGGCCGTCAAACGACCAAGTGGTTTAGACCCTGTATGCCAGGAGGTCTGATCACCGGCCAACGGAAGGGTTGAAATACGGCCATTCGCTACTAGCAGCGTGCCCATGCACGCAAGGTTGCGGATATTTCCGGCGGGGTGTCTCCTGACATCACCCGCTCTCGCAACTCATTGATCCTCCCCGCATCGCACAAGACCATACCGCGCTCAGCTGCGGCTTTGAAGTCAGGATTAGTTGCGCTGGTCCTTAGAAACAACACTGGCAGGATGCGATCCACGGCAATCCCCAAGCCTTCCGACATCACCTTCCGACGGTGAAAAAGATCAGTAAGCTTACCGGATGGATCTCTCATCGTGCACTCAGCCAGAATAAGTTGCTCCTCACCGCGAGGGCTTCGCCAGAGCGCAACGATATCGGGCAGTGCCTCTTTACTAGCCTTTCCAAACCACTGGACCACGAAGCCGCCTGTGCTTAGAAGTCGCGCAACGCCGAGTTCAAAGGCATTCGCATCCGCGTCCGTCCTTTTGTACAGAAACTCCTGAAGCCGAGTTTGTTGTGGGTCGAAGTATTCCGCAATGCGAAGTAGAGTGCTTTCAGGTGAGACGCGGTATCGCAACGCGTCCGCTTGGCCGAGCCCATCAAACGAAAGCATCAGCTCGACTACTGCCGAAGCGGGTGGTATCTCGATTGAAACACGCTGGCGGTTCGTCGCGGGATCGCGCTGCCACTCTGCCAAATCAAGGTCGCCGTCGGGAAGCCACTGCTTCATGACCAAGGGTATGCCGACGCACTCAAAATCGACTTCCACAGTGTGTTTTTTTCTGTCGTCGACCATTGATAGGAGCTGAGCAGGCAACTCAGCCGAGATATTGAAGAAAGATTGACTCAGCTCATGTCGGTGTACCGGGATACGCAGTTTCCTGCACAGGCCACTAAAGCCATTGAAACGTGGCGTGTTGTGAAGTAATTGGTCATCGATCCGATACCACCATGGTCCAAGCAGAGAGGAAATGTTCGCGCCGCTTCCGTGTATCCACAATTCGTTCTTCCATCTAGTCCATGGGTACAACCTGTTGTCAACCGGTCGGACAACCGGCCCTTGCCAAATAAACTCGCCCGGGCCTTCCGGCATAAGTCGGACATGGTATCGACGGAGTCCGGCGACTACCTCTGAGTTGTTCAAATTATTCAAGAGGTCTTCAACCGCAGGCGCGTTTAGAATCCCATATAGCGCGACAAATTCACCGCTTGCGTAAACGGGCGAAATTGGGGAATTGGAGGCGCACGGCTCTGTGCCTAGAGCTGCCCTGCCCGCTATAAGAACCCACTCGGAGCCACTCTTCGCGGCCATGCAAGAGAATTCGAGCGAGTGATATAGTTCGGTGGGGCGGACGAAATCGGATGGTGTGCTTCGACCGATGAAATGACCGACTCTTTTCAGGAAGTCATCCAGACTATTTTGTCGAGCCGTCATGTCCTTCACTCCGTCCCGCTGCCTTAGGGTGAACCTGCTTCCCCGCGTCATCGGCCTTTATTTAGGAAATGTCGTCTACACCTCGGCGAGCCGCTGCGAATCCAAGAAGTGTCGAGGGGCGGGCGCGGGGCACCCGGCTGCGCTGGGGGGAATCACTGGTCGTCTTGGATCCACCGCGGCCTCAGGCCCCAACTCGGTCCGCGTCCCCTGCATACCTTATCCTGTATTCATCCAATGTCGAGTAATTCTTGAATCCCTTGCCACGATTGATGCGTCCAAGCTGTGTTCGGTCAATACGGTCATGCAAGAACATTACCAGATCGTCAAAGCAGGCAAGGGGCATTCGTTCCCAGTCTGCCTTGTATTTGTTCTTGACCAGGCGATATATAGCGCCGTGAGAGAATTCTTTGCGGCCGGTTTGCTTGCTCGCGAAATCGTTGTATCGATCGATGAGGTGCTTGACATAATTACGGCGGACAACGTCTGAGCCCAAACTGCCCTGCGCTGGGACAGACTTCAAGGAACTCTTTGCGTTTTTGATCGTGACGTTGGTGGCCTGAACTGCGCCGGGGCTGTTCAGCATGACGTGGCCGCCAGCATTGATGTAAACCGTCCTGTAATCACGGAGCAGTGCCTCAACCTTGGGCGCGTCCGACCTGGAAAGCTCGATAGAGCCATTCCGTTGCTCATGAACAGCCTTCATTCTGCCAAGAATGTCAACGGTGTAAGTGTCCGGGTCGGAATCAATCAGCTTGCTGTGTCGCCCGCACATCAAAATCAGGTTTGCGTAACCGTGACGGTCTTCGACGGTCTGTCCCGGGTCGTGGCGCGGGCCTCCGCTACTTCGGCCTCTGATGTGGCAAACAATGCCCGTCACAATACCGGACCTCTCAACGATGGGCAGGGTACATTCAGGGAAGGCGCAACGATTCCCCGACATGGCGAAGAGTCGCTTAAGCGTCTGTAAGCTTGGTTCGTTCATGCTACTCCCCAGCAGGGTAGTTGAACTCACATTTAGCCTGGCGCCAATTCAAACAACATCGGCTCTCCAACGGACCGGCCCCAACTCAATTGGCAACGCCTTCAGGAGTTCCTTAAATCCGTCGAGATCGTTGGAAACATCCCTGTAGACATAGGTCGTCAGCAGACTGGGTACAGGAGATGCGTCTGCGTATCGGAGGGTAATGATGGCGAATTTTTTTCCCTTCTTACGTTTTTGGATTACAGCGTAATCAACCTCGGTCGCCAGATAGTTCTGATCTCTAAAGTTCTCAGTGATGAAGAAAACCGCGGCGCAGGACTCCTCAAATCCTCGCAGAAGTTCACGTTCGAGGTTTGAACCGGCCTTCATATTAGACTCATCGAGCCACGGATCATATCCGAGGACTTTCAGGCCCTGGTAGTAGCGGTGGACGAGTGGCTTGTCAATTGACTTATGGCTCAGAAATATCTTTACCTCTGTGGCTGCGGGAATTCTATTCAGCGGGACCGCTTGAACTGCCCGCGCCTCTGGTGTTGCCAGGTCGGCAGCCACACCTAGCCGGTGAGATAAATCGTCAACAAATGGGCGCACGACCAGCGTCCGAAACAGTTCTACGCTTTCGTTAAGCTTTCCCTGGCCATGGGTAAGCCCGAAACGTACGATGTGAGATGGGTCCTGCTGTGCGGATTTGATAAGTCCGAACCGGAGCGCCAACTCCTCATCCGGATTTGAAGGAAACGACAGCTTCGATTCGTACTGGCTCGTTGCGGTCCACCATTCGCTTGGATCGACTACGTATTTGGCTTCAAGAGGAACTAAGACACTTTTTGCGAGCGAATCGCCATTGCAGAATTCAAGAAACCGCTCGAGGTTGTGATCGAATGTGGCGATGTCGTCATGAAGTAAGTTGTCGCGCCGGGATTTGAACGCTCGAAGAGAATTCGCAATTTCTTCCTCTGGCAACAGCATGGATTCTCCTTCCGGCTCAGGCCTAGATCAATGCAACCTCCGTCGCGCAGAATGGGCACACACGTACATTGGTCCAGCCCTCTGAGATTTTGACCTTCTTGCCACAACAGAGAAAGGTGACAATCTTGAGATCAGCAGGTTCCGGCCCATGGATCGGTCGCACTGGCAGAAAAGGGCGGGAATGCTTGAACTCAACTGAGATCGAAAACAATCCTCCAGAACGGCTACCACGGCCGGTTGATGCTTCGAGCCCAGAGGCCCACCTGTTTAGTAAAGGGATCACCACCTCTCGGTTGATAATCCGCTTAAGATACGTAATTGTCTCTTCAGTGTGCATATGAACGACTTCATCCTCATTACCGCAATAAGGGCAGCGGATGCGATTGGAGTGAGGTCGGTCGGGGTCCCGTGGCCCGATATCGGAGCCGATATGCTGGCAATATGAGCCTAGGGCCCATTGCAGCTCGCTTGGGTCAATTAGGATCTTGAAGTCTCGGCCGCAGGAGGGACATGTAAGGCGGAAAAATTGGTCTCGATCTTTGCTGACTGAGATGGCGAACTGAACACGGTCATCCGCCGAATCCTCCGGTTCCATGCCATTGCCCCTGATTCTGTCTAACGCAGAATCCTCTGCGTCCAAAACCGCTGGCCTCGAGCTTGTGATGATTACTCGGCTTGCACATCGCAGCATCAGCTCGGATAGAGTAGCACAAATCAGATTATCTGACTGTGGAACCGGTGGAGATAAAATGCCCCTCCAATCTCGCCCAACCAACTCGGGGACCTCGTCCCCTGCACGCAAAGGATTATTTGTAACCGGCAGTCGCCTGGTTGGTAAGTTGTGCCCTGATAAGTGCTGAAGACCATCCACGCCTCGGATGGCGCAGTGGCTCCCCGGAAACGGGGTTGTGGGAATATAACACCTCCGTTGCTCACAAGCGTTTAGCTATTGCCGGTGAGAACAGCCCTTCCGGCAATTAATGGGCAAACAGAGACTTAATCGGTGTGGATACCCACGCGTCGTGCCGCAGCTCAGCGCAGACGTAGGCGTACTTTCCCTCTCGTCTGCGGCGCGTCAATTCTACGAAATTAAGGCCAGTCCTGCGCGGCGTGAAAGATTCGCGAGATTTCGACGGTGTCTTGTTTAACCTGATACACGGCTATATAGGGCAAAGGTGGGAACGTCAGTTCGCGCCGCCCGCTCATGCGGCGGCTGGCTCGCCCGAGGTTGGGAAAATACCTTAGCTTGGCGCAACCGTCATAGATGGTTTTGGCTACCCGTGGCGCAGCTTCCGGGTTGTCACGTTCGATGCGCTGGCAAATACGCTCGAGGTCTTCTGCGGCTGCGACCGACCAACGAATTTCCATCAGGGCTGTAGAAAGCGCCGAAGTCGCTCGCCCACCTGCTCATGCGTGAGGTGTTCACCGCGCGCTAGAGCATCCTCGCCCCGCTTCACGGCTTCGATAAAGCGGTCTTCTTCCTCGAGATAACGTGCCACAACGTCCTGCACAAACTCATCGGGCTTGCGCCCTTGTTGGGTGGCTCGCTGCGTGAGCCGGGCTTCGAGATTGGAGTTGAAGTGTACTTCCATATCCTTCATGATACGGAAGAATGGGCTTGCGGGCAATAGAATTGAATGGCGGCGTAGGGGCAACCCTTGTGGTTGCCCCAGGGCGGCCACAAGGGCGGCCCCTACAACGCCCTGGCGGCAGCGCCGCCAGTCATCGCTCAGCCGGTCGATCATAACATGGACAAGAAGGCTGCGGCTACTCAATGGCCTAGCCATGTTAATTTTTCTCTTGACAAGCAGCCGAGCCTATGTTAGCCTGGACCTGTGAACGCGCCTGTCCTGCGAGGAAGGTTCCTTCCTCCACTACCTTTCAACATCAAGGAGCAACTATGTCTTTACGAAAATCACCTGAATTTACTCCAGAACTCCTCAAGGTCTTCCGCCAAAACGCCCAACACGCCACCGGACCCCGCAGCCCGGCAGGCAAGGAGAATGTGAAAATGAATGCCCTCAAACACGGCTTCTACTCGGCCGCCCAGAACCACCAGATTGCCATGCTGGCCCTGGGCGAAGATCCCAAGGAGTTCCAAGTCCTGCAAGAGAACCTCCTGACCACCTTCGGTCCCGGAGACGAGCTTTGGTGTAGACAGATCGAAGACCTGGCCAAGCTGTACTGGCGGCGCTCGAGGCTGGAGCGCATGCAGACCGGGGTGATGCGCCGGGCCTTGCAGGAGGTGGAAGAGAAGCAGCACCGGCGGGAGATCGAGCTGGACAACGCCACGTTCGATCCCAGTCACCCGGAAATGCTCGAGTTCGCGCTGGCGGAACCAAGCGACGAAGGCGTGCGGCTGAGAAGGATTCTCTCCACGCTGGGAGTCATTCACGCCCTGGTAGCGCAGACCTCCGCCGTTGAGGTCTGCGGTTCTTCCGTGAGTTCAGAGACAACCCGCGGACCCCAAGACCAGGGGTCCACGCTACCAGCGAAGGACGGCGGCGCAGGAGATACCCAATCAGCAATCGACAATCGGCAATCGACAATCAGCAATGGCCAATCGACATTGGAGACCCTGTACCGGGGCATGATGGGCTGGCGGATCGCTCTGATTGCCAGGCGGCTCCGCCTTTTCTCGGACTCGAGCCAAGCCGGCAGGCAGCAGACAGGAGCGACCCCGCAGGCGCGCGGGACCGAGCGTCAGGAACTTCTCCACTTGCTGGATGAGGAAATCGCCGCCGTCGAACAGCAATTCGATTACGCCGAAAAGGTGAACGCCGAGCGAGCCGCCATCGAGCGCGACGCCTGCCTGGCTCCGGCGGGCGACACGTGGCGCATGATGCTGCGCCAGGAAAGCTCGCTGGACCGCTCGATTGACCGCAAGGTGAAAATCATCCTGGGCATACGCAAGAAGCATATCGACGACTCGCTTAACGTGCTGATGGTGGAAGCCGGTTTGAAAGGGAGCAAGGACTCGGAAACGGACCCCAAGATGGAAGAAATCAATCGGATGCTCGGCATCGACATTCCGTCCGAGGAAGCGGCGGCCGACGCTCCGGCCAAGGACCGGGCGCCGCTCGCACCGCCGGAACATCAAAATTCACGGAACAAACCGGGAATCTCTAAGAAAACAAAGGGAAATGCGCCAGAGGCAGGGAGCGACAAAATGTACCATGCCGCAACGAAGCTAGACGGTGATGCCGGGAATGCTTCCCAGAACGTAGCAGCTTAGCCTCAGGGTAGCGCGGACCCCCGGTTTTGGGGCCCGGTCCCCCTCCGGGCCCGAGCCGGGTAGCAGGGAATATAGGGAACAGGGAATAGGGAACAGATCCCAAACGGCGGTCGTCTGCGCCACCCTATCTACCGCTTACTGCCTCTTCCCCGTTCCCTATTCCCTATTCCCCGTCCGCTTGCATTCTGAGCGAGGCTAGCCGAACACCGCTGCCCGTGACGTCTGACGCACTCAATTGCATCCGGCAGCGGTCAGGTGTATGTTATCGGTCGAATTGGAGATCGATAAAGGGGTATTCCGGATGGCTAGGTGGCAGAGTGGTTATGAATCGTCCGCAACAGCGTTTACGGACCCACAGCGAACCCGTAACAAGCGACTGAAGTCATCGGGGATGATCACATGAAGCCGGACATCGAAGCTGCGACGACACCCCAGCCAAGCTCGGTTGCTCCCGCCATGGAAACTAAGCCGGCCTACCTGAGCGAGGACTGGCTCTCAGTAATGAAGCAAAGCGATACGAGCTGTGCTAACATCAGCGCCGAGTTCAATCGCGGGTTCAGGAAATAACTAACCGTGGGCAGCGTTTTCCGGGCAAGATTACAATCGAATCGAGGAGGCTCGACCATGAGACGGGCATGGGGAATGACCCTTCTGGTAGGGGCCGGCGTAGGGCTCTTTCTTGGGCCGCACCAGGTTCTGGCGCAGGCTTGCAAGGATGAAGTATCCATGGTGGAGGCGTCCAAGCAGGCCTTCGTGGAACTCACGGAGACGGTGAAGAAGGAAAGCCTCTCGGATTTTCAGCGCCTCAACCACCAGAAGAGTGTGTTGAACAAGCTCACCATTAACAACAGTATGCTGGGAGGACTGGTAAGCTGCCTCGAAAAGGCCGCACAAGACACCACGGCGCCCAAGGAACAAGTGGAGGCAGCAAAAGCCCAGCACGATGCATTCGTCAAATTGCAGGAAAAGCTACAGCACGCGCGAGCCGCCATCAAGGATGCGCATACGGCGAAGGACGCAAAAGCTCTTATCGAGAAACTCGACTTGACGCCCTGAACATCAATTGGACCGCCACCAAGCACGGCGCTCTCAAGGTCAATGGAATTACAATGACCAACCACTTGGAGATAGTAATTCCACAGGAAGACGTATAGCGGAGATTGCTCATGGCATTGATTCAATTCACTAAGAACCATTCTGACCATTCAACGGACAAGGGATATCAGTTCGAGTTCTTTTGCGACCGTTGTGGGAACGGATTTATGACGGGATTCAAACCCTCGGTGACAGGTTACGCGGGAAGCGCGTTGCGCGCCGCCGGCGATCTGTTGGGAGGCGTTTTTGGCCGCGCCAGCGCGGGCGCTTATGAAATCGAGCGCGCAGTGCAGGGCTCTGCTCATGACAAGGCTTTTCACGATGCCGTGGAAGAAGTGAAGCCCAATTTTCGCCAGTGCCCCAAGTGCGCCAAATGGGCCTGCATCACGATGTGCTGGAACCAGAAGCGGGGCCTTTGCTACGACTGCGCGCCCAATCTCGAAACCGAGATCGCCGCGGCCCAAGCGCAAGCCACCGCGCAGCAGATCCAGGAGAAGGTTCGCCAACAGGACTTGACCAGGGATCTTGATCTGACTTCCGAAGCCGCCGCCCTCTGCCCCAGTTGCGGTGCTCGCACACAGGGCGCCAAGTTTTGCCCGGAGTGCGGCAATCCGCTCCGTCCCAAGAATGAGTGCTCGCGGTGCGGAACGAAGTTTGAAGCGGGAACCAAATTCTGCCCCGAGTGCGGCCAGAAAGTCAGTTGAAACTCATGATGGGGACCTTTTCGGGGAAATTTCAGTACTTGAATGCGGACGGGTCCGCCCTGCAGGCGGGTCTGTGCCGGGTGTCATTCGAAGCGGAAACCCTTACGCTCACGCCGGACTCAGGAGCGCCGCTGGCTCTCGACTTCGGCGACATCGATATATTCCTTCCCGGCGAGTACGAACTGACCCTGACCCTCTATACCGGCAACAAAATCCTCCTCAACCAATTTGGCAAGACCTTCCAGAATCTCTGCCACGACCTGCTGGAAGCCTACCGGAAACGCCTGCTGCAATGCCTGCTGCTGGAAGACCTGGAAGAAATCACGCGCTTCGACGGCACGGTGCGATTTGAATCGCCGGCGCGCACCTTCTCCAGCCCGGCGGAACTCCGGCTTTACAAAAGTAATCTCGCCGTGCTGCCCGCTCAGGCAACGGGCCTGCAATGGCGGTTTTCGGATATCGACGCGCTGAGCTTCGACGAATCCACCTGGACGGTGACGGTGGAGTGCGGCGAGCAGCGCCTGGCAATCACCAAGCTCGCCAAGCGCACGGAAGAATTCCGCCAACGCCTGACCACCGCCATGGAAGAACTGGCGCAGCAAGGCGCCGAGACCGTCCACGGGATGTTCCCTTTCCTCAGCCCCGACCAGTTTCAGCAGGCCGCTCTGCTAATGAAAGAAGGCCGCGCCGCATCGCTCGCCATGCTGCGGGCCATCCATCCCAAGACCGCACAGGCGCTCGCCGCCAATGTGGTGGATGCCAGGCTGAAGCCTTACTTCGACGCCCTGATGACACATGCGCCGGCGGGGAATTACTACGCGGGCTTCAAGCTGCTCCGCGAAGGTGAGGATCAAGAGGAAGAGGAAGGCGAACCGCCGCCTGGCGAAGCCGAGGAGGATGATTCTGAATCCGCCGGGGCGGAACAAGCTGCGGAGATTGCTGCCGAGCCCGCGGCGGAAGCCGACGCTAGGGAAGAAGCGCAGCCCATTCTGCACTGGTTCTTTCTGCCGCTAGCGGTGGAACCCGGCGCGAAGTTTCCGAGCAACCTGGTGGCCTGGGAAGCTACCTCGCGCTCTGGGCGGGCAACCTATTTCTTCCGGCTCGTGCCGCCAGAGCAGTCGACGCGATTGCAGGACGCGTCTACAAGCGCGGCGTTAATCGAAACCGCGATTCGGCAACTCAATCGCGCCATCGTCCTTCTCAACTTTCGGCGGGAACCCATTTACCTGTCCGACGATTCCCTGCTGTTCCAGCCGCGCTTCCGCCGCTACGCCATCGCCTGCCGCAAACTGCCGGAGCTTGTGCGGCTGCGCTCATCCTTCGTCGGCCGCGCCATCCACACCACGCCCGCCGCCTGGCAGAAACAATTCAAGGCTTATCTGGCAAAGGCCTAAATCCGCGCCCAGCGTATAGGGTACAACGCCTGCCAGGCTCATCCCCGATGGGTTCGCGGTACAAGGAATAGAAGCCATGAAAGGTCGTCCCAGATTTGGAAAGACGAATCCCAAAACCGGACGTTGCCTGATAGCAAGCAGCGCGGCGTCTCTGTGCACGCTTATCGCAATCCTTCCGTTTTTCGCTCGCAGCCACATGTTCGCCGAAGGGGCCAATCCTGCCTCAGTCATCCTCATCTCAGTCGACACCCTGCGCGCCGACCATCTGGGCTGCTACGGCTATGGCGCGCTGCCAACTCCGCACATCGACGCGATGGCGGAGGGCGCCACTCAGTTCTTGAACGTCAACGCTCAGGTCCCGCTGACTCTACCGTCGCACGTCTCTCTCCTCACCTCTACTTATCCTTTCTCGAATGGCGTCGAGGACAATGGGGCTGTCCTGGTGCAGGGAACGGTAACGCTTTCGAGCCTTCTGAAATCTCGAGGATATCGAACCGCAGCGTTCATTGGGGGATTTCCTCTGGACCGCAGATTTGGCTTGGACCAGGGTTTCGACTTCTACGATAGCCCTTTCAACTTGACGAGCCAGCAGAACGTCGACCAGCTTGACCTCAAGCGTCCCGCAGGGGAAGTAACGCAGGCTGCCCGCCAATGGTTGCAGGACAATTCGGATCATCCGTTCTTCCTTTTCCTGCACCTCTACGACCTCCACAAACCTTACAGCCTCACCCCGGAGATGCGAACTCGATTCCGGGACCGCGAGTACGACGGCGTGCTCAGCTACGTCGATGCGACTTTGGGAGATTTCTGGAGATTTCTCAAGGGCAAGGGTCTGGTCGATAAGACTCTGATCATCTTCCTCTCGGACCATGGCGAAAGTCTGGGCGAGCACGGCGAGCGGACCCACGGCTACTTCATCTACGAAAGCACTCTTCGAGTGCCGCTGATCATTCATTGGCCCCGCGGGGCCGGCCATTTCCCTTCTCGTGTCGAGTTTCCCACAGGCCTGATTGATGTTGCGCCCACCATCGTTCAGTTCGTGGGCTTTCCCGAGCCGCCCCAATTCCAGGGGCGGAGTCTCTTGGACCCGTTGGATGGGAAGACCCAGCCGGCGCCTCGCGAGGTTTACAGCGAAAGCCTGTATGCGCATTACCACTATGGCTGCGCGGCATTGCGAAGCTTACGCCTGGGAGACTACAAGTACATCAGCGCGCCCGAGCCGGAGTTGTACGATCTCGCCACCGATCACGCTGAACACGTCAACCTCTACGCGCGCATGCACTCACTTGATCTCGCTTACCGCGAGCGCCTGCAAAGGCTACGCTCCCGGTTTGCTTCGGCCGGCAGCCGCGCGCAACCCAGCGCAGTCAGCCCGGATGTCGCTCGCGCTCTAAGCTCGCTCGGTTACGTGGCCTCCTCCGGCAGCCCTGCGGCCGAAGCTGACTCGGGGCCTGATCCGAAAGCCAGGGTTGATGATTACCTGAAGACAGAGGAGGCCGTAAGACTCTCGTTTGCTGGGCAGTTGCAGCAATCAGTCGAATTGCTGAAAGGGGTTCTGTCTAAGGACCCCGAGCTTATCGACACGCGCAATCTACTGGCGCTTTTCGAACAAAGGCTCGGCCGCCGGCAGGAGGCTGCCGAAGACTTCCGGAAGGTATTGGAGCGCGACCCCGCCAACCTCATGGCCCATTACAACCTGGGGGTTCAGTATTTCCAGCTCCATCGGCTCGATGACGCGGCCCGCGAGCTCGAGGCGACCCTCACGATAGGCTCACCTCGAGGAGCGGCCGTCGAGCAAATCACGCAACCCTCCGAGGAGATGCTGGGAAAAATCTGGCTCGAGAAACGGGACGTGGTGCGAGCCCGCAATCAATATGACCATCTGTTGACGGTGTTCCCGCGCGATTTTGCAGCACATTACAACCTGGGATGGATTGCAGCCGAGGAGAAGAATTGGGAAGAAGCAACGCGACAGCTTCACGCCGCACTGGGAATTGAGCCGAACAATGCTCGGGCCCATAATGCGCTGGGGACGATTTATCTCGAGCAAGGTGATTTTGCCCAAGCACGCGTTGAGTTCGGCGAGGCCATCAAGTTGGATCCCAAGTATGCGCAGGCCTATTACGATCTCGGCATGACGCTGAGCAAGATGAACAAGAGAGATGAAGCCGCTCGCGAGTTCAAGAAAGCCCTGGAAGTTGATCCCAAGTTCTTCGCGGCGCAAAGGGCGCTGGACGATATGCGAAGCGGCGAGTAGGCGGCGGAGATACGGCGGACTCTATCCGGTCGCGGCTGCTTCCTCCGCTTTGGATCCCTCCCATAGCGTAATCAGTAAAGTGCTCCCCAGCACCAGCAAGCCACCCACGATGGCCATGAGCGTCAGTCTCTCCCCCAGCCAAATCGCGGCGATGGGAACCCCGAAGAATGTGATGAGATAGTTCGAAAGGGCCGCTTGAATGGCGTCCAGGGCCTTAAGCGCCTTCAGGAACAGCACCATGGAAAGATAATTGTGGAAGAAGGTCAGCAAGATAAGGCCGGTCCAGGTGCGCGTGGCAAACTGGGTGATGTGGCTGAAAACTCCGCGTTCCTGCGTCAAGATGAGTGGAGTCATCAGGACGAACATAGCGACGTAAGTATAGAAAAGCATCTCCATGGGCGAGTATCGCTCCAGCACTTTCTTCCCGTAAGAGTTGTAAAAAGCGCTCCCCAGCGTGCCGAGAAGAATCAGGAGGTTCCCGTAGAAGTAACCTGTCCCGAAATTGAGGCCTCGCAGGTCAACGCCCGAACACATCAGCACCCCAGCGATGGCCAACAGAAAGCTCGCCCATCGCACCCAGTTCATGCGCTCGTGGAGAAAAATGATGGCCAGGATGGCGGTGGAAACCGGCAGCGTCAACATCAGGAGCGCCGCGTTGCTGGCCAGTGACATGCGAGTACCCCAGGTGATGAAGACCTGGCCAGGAAAGACACCCACGAGCGCCAGAACGAAGAATAGAAGGATGTCTTTTCGCGACCGCGCTTTCCCTTTGTAGGCGTCGCGATTCTCCGCGCGAATCAGCGGATAAAGCATAAGAGTGGCCAAGGTCATGGGCCCCCAGACCGTCACCAAAGGACCTACTTGAGCTTGCACCAACTTGACGCAAGTGAATTGCAGGGCCCACATCAAATTGCAACTGAAGAGCAGCAGCCAAGAACGCATGTGCGGTTTGCCTTTTCAACCTTCCGAATACTTCTGCGCCAGGGCGCGAATGTCGTAAGTGAATCTCAGAAAGCGCTTCTCCCAGCGCCGCGCCTCTTGCGGAGTGTACTTGTAAAAACCTTGCGCGTTGGCGACTCCGAGGGCGCCCGCGCCCACCACTTTGCGCATCAACTCCGGCACCTCCTTGGTGCAGCATAAATCCGGCAGCAGATGCTCCATCACCCGCATGTAGGCGGGCACGCCGGTAAGATCCATAAAGCGGAAGGGCCCGGCGAGCGTGATCCAGTAGCCATAGTCATTCCGCAAGGAGCGATCCACATCCTCGATCGTCGCGTAGCCCGATTCGACCAGGTAAAAGGCCTCGCGCAACATGGCGTACATACAACGGTTGGTGAGGAACCCGCGAACGTCACGCCGGACAATGGAAGGCTCCTTCCCCCAGCGTTCCGCCAGCGCCCGCGCGCGCTCGACATAGCGCAGGTCCGTCTGGTCGCCGCAGATAATCTCCATGAATCGCAAGACGTGCGCGGGTTCACCCCAGTGGATTCCCATGAATCTCTCAGGATGGCTGGCGCCCTTTTGAAGCAGAGTCACGGGAAGCGCTGAAGTGTTGCTGCCGATGATCGTCTCCGGCGATACGGCGGCCTCAATCTTCCGAAACACCTCATATTTCACCTGCAGGTCTTCCAGCACCGTTTCAATCACCACCTGGCACTTGCGAAGGTCCGCGAAGTCTTCCGTGATGCGCAGGTTCTTGAGCACCTGTGCAGGATCGGAGGAAAGCAACTTCTCCCGTTTCATCTGGCGGAGAAGAGATTGCATATGGCGGCGGGTATTGCGCCGCCTCGAAAGGCTGCGAGTCACGCCGACCACCGGATGCCCGGCAGCCAACAAGCAGGCGATGATACTGTTTCCCATCAACCCCAGGCCCACCACCCCGACAGGGATATCCGCCGCTTTCTCGAGTCGGATGCTCGTCCGGGAAGCTGCCCGTTTCGTTTTCCCTGATGCCATGTTCATCGCCTCCGTTTTCGGCGCTTATTGGCGTTTTCTGACCACGCTGATTGCTTTAAGAATAACGCCATTGTCCGGAATAGTTGGGCCGAAATCATTGACCCACCCTGGATCACCACCTCGGAAACCCGTGGTGCTTTTCAGGCGGACCTCCTTGATCACCTTGCCCAGCCGCGGATTGACCCATTCGAACGCGAAGAAAGTGATAGGATTACCTGCCGATCCGCCGAGGGACACGGCATCGGCGCCGTAGGCGTAGTCCCGCGAAGAATCGCGCTTCTCCCAGTTCCACTCTGTGATGTTGACGCCGTACCGGATGGGTATGGTCGCTACAAACCCGTCTTCGTAGACCACCTCGTACCACCCGAGCATGTCCGCCGTGTCCTCCTGGTCCCAGATCAATCGGAACGACTCCTTGTTGGTCGCGGGCTTGGCGGCGGCGTGCAGGAAAATCAGGCTGGTGGCGTCCTCACCCACCGGGATATCCGCCTCCTTCGGCAAACCGCTGCTTTCCTTGCCATCGGCCGCCACCAGTATTGCTGTCTTCTCCCCTGACTCACTCAAGTCAAAAGGTATGTTGCCGAGCGCGATCGCACCTGTCCTCATGCCACTCATATCCACCCCGAGTCTCGGGACGGTGGTTCCCATATTGAAGCTGCCTTGGAGATTAACCGCCGCAAACGACGTCTCAGTCTGGCTGGGCGGTAGCTCTCCCCGGAGCCTGACGCGGATTTCCGGAAGCATGGACTGGATGAGTCCCGAGAGTTCCTTGCCGTCAATGACCTTGCCGGCCCACAGTATATTGCTGCAGCCGATCAGGTCGGCCATCAGGTCCTTGCCGAATCCGGTTTCATTGGTGGCGAACCAGGCGGACGGAGCCCCGCCGATGATCGTGGAGCGCTTACTCCGATGTTCGTAATCCCGAATACTCGGAGTGAAGTTCCCATAAATCTGCTTAAATCCCATCTGGTCGAGTTGGGCTTCGCTCTCGAGGGCCTTCGGCTCGTCCCAGAACCAGTTGAAGATCAGCGTGTCTTTCGGAATCAACCGCTCCACTTGCTGGGGAGTCATGCCACCGGCAGCGTAATACTTCCAGCCGTCGGACGTGTGGTTCTCCTGCAAGCCCACACCGCGAACGCCCTGAAGCAGCATATCGCCCCAGATCGCGAGTTGAACGCCTCGAGCCGCGAGATGATCGTGAATCTTCTTAACGTCTTCGCCGTAGCGCTCGCCGATGTCCTTGTTTCCGCACAGGGAACAGAGGCCAATCGGAGCGAACAGCTCGTCGTGTCCGGCGTGAATCATCTTGGGCTGCAAGAGATCGATGTACTCATCATAGACTTCGAAAAGCAGTTCGTAACTCTTCGGATTGGAAGGACAGTATGTGTCGGGCCACTTCTCGCCGGGTACCTCCGCGAGGTCCTTATGCACGCTCAGGAGGTAGTAGCTATGAGTGAACGAGGGAAGCTCAGGCACCAGTTCGATATGATTCTGCTTCACCCAGCGCGCCAGCTCGGCCACTTCCTCCTTCTCCAGAAAGCCTCCATCTGCGGTGTCCTGATGGGACGAATTCTGTATCAGTTCGTGCACCGGCCCGGGAGGGTAGTTATGACGGCTATAATTCGTGTCACGGGTGAATTCCAGCCAACCGGAGTTCAACTCCGGGTGGCTGTCGAGCCGCATGCTGGCGTTCATCTCCATGATCAGGGTATTGAACTTGTAGAGGGCTACGAAGTCGCGGATGAACCGTTTGAAAAAGGGGATGTGGTCGCGTCCAGGAAGATAAAGCTTGACGCCGCGAAAGGGCTTGTCGGGCCAATCGCGAATGCGCACGCCCGGAATTTGCAATTGCCCGTTTTCCCTCCCCACTAACTGGCGCAGGGACTGCAATCCATAGAAGGCCCCTCGATCGTCGCTCCCCCCAATCAAGACCAGGTTGGGGGAAACCTGCAGGACATACCCTTCGGCACCAGGATTGTGAGCGCTCACTTCGATGTGGTTCTGCGCACAATATTCCTTCACCAATGGGTTGGTGACGGAGCCCATGAGGATCATCCGCCTCCTGGCATCGATTCGAACCAGCCGATCGGTCTTGAGAAACACCCCAAATCGGTCTGCAAGTTCGTTCGTCAGAAAATGCGCCAGAAGCAGGTCCTCCTGCGACGCCGTGGACGGAACAGCAATCGTAACCTGAGTATCCAGAACGAACCCACCCCCTGCGACAGTGACTTCTTTTGGCGCCGGAAAGATCAACGAGGCGTCAGCACTAGATGATGCCCTGCACGGAGCAAATTGCGAGGCCACGCAGAGGGCCGCCACAAAGAGATTGCGGGTTGTTTTCATGACGCTGATGTCCTTCGCAGGCAATATTCCTGAGGTGAAGATGAAAATCGATAATGTCGACGCTAGGCGGCGTTCGCTCGCGCCATCCGGAAGACCCTCCGGGCGTTATCTCCATACACTTTCTTGAGGATTTCGTCGGGCAAGCCCAATCCATAAAGCGGCCAATGGTACGAGAAACCTCCAGAGGCCCCGTCGAGTCCCATCTCCCATCCGTAAAAGTGCTCATCCAAACTCTCGAGTATCCGGAAAGTAATGCGAAACATTGGGCGGGTGTAGGCCATGTCCGTCCCGTAGAGCACGCGGTCGGGGTAGCGTTGAATGAACTGACCCGCGAATCGCGCAATGGGCGACATTTCCGCGAACCGTGCGCCCAGGTCCACATAAAGGTTAGGATTTCGATCCAGCATCTGTCCCAGCCGCGTCAGGTCATACTCGAGGTTGGCGATGTGGCAGGCAATGAAGGTCGTCTTGGGGTGTTTCGTTACGGCCCGTTCCAGGCTTTCAATCAACTGGTCGTGGTCGAGGACGCCCGGACCAACCGTGATCCTCCACGTGTAGCAATTCATGAGTCCGTCATTGGTATTGTCCATAGGCTCATAAGCCCAGATTGGATCCGAGACGTGCATGTTGACGGGCATTCCCAAGCGCGCGCATTGGTCGTAAAGCGGGTCCATACGCGCATCGTCCGGGTGCAGGCCCGATCCTTTGGGAGCGCCCCAGATGCCCGTGCCCTTGTCGCCGATCTCACCCACTCCAAGGGCGCCCAGGCGATGACACTCCTCGAGCGACTTCACGGCAGCCGGCCCAAATCCTGGCTGGCCGCAGCCTCTAAGATCAAACCCACACCACAGGTCAAAACGTTCCGGGTACTTGGAAAACCGTTTGCTCAACTCGGAGTATTTATCTGGAGAGCCCGTCCTAACGAAAGTAACCGTCTTTTCGACGCCGGCCTCGTCCATCAGTTTGACCATCTCATCCAGGTCCTCCGGTGACTTGACCCATTCGGCATGATAATGCACATCGACTACCGGATACCTGGCCTTCGTAATCTTGGTTTTGGGAATCTTATAGAGAGAGCGGGGGCGGTAATCTTTCAGCAGAAGCTTGTCGGGCGAGGTCTGGGCTTCACTCGCGGAGTTGGGGGCCTGCTGTGCGCGCGCAAATCCCTGCGGCCTCACTGCAGCCGCAGTGGAGAGTATCATCCATTGTCTGCGATTCATAAGCATTCCTCAGGTCACGCCGTGGGCCAAAATCTGGCAAGCCTGTCCAGGTACGGCATTTCGCAACGAACTTCAGTTAGCGGACACCAGAATCCGGTCAGCTATACCTTACTCCTGCCGAGTAGGCTCCAGTTGAGACTTTCTTATCGGGATGGAGAATCTCTGTTTTTGGGCATGTTGTAACTCCTCGCTAACGGACGTACGCCGCCCCTGCTCCGCGTTCAGGATGAGCTGACGCCTCGCGCTATTCTCGCATCGTGTACTTTCGTTCCGCGATGCTGTGTCGAGATTTCTAACGCTTTAACCGAACGAGGGAAACGCGGCATTTTCAAGCGATCGAGCAACGCTAGTATGTTTGCATTCAGGAAATCGATATGCGCGGCATCGAATGGGCTTAATTCAAGTCGCGGGTCACGTATGAATGTTTCGTTAATGATGCCGCGCACGGCGAGCAACCGCTTCTCGGCATGATGATAGAGCTCCATATTCTGCAAGCTAAAGACGATCTGCGGCAGCACGCCCGTGAACACCTCGTACGCTTCCTGCCGCTGTCCGCCCTCAGCCAGCCGAAAAATGCGCGCCAGTAAATCCGCCAGCGAGAGCGAGGGCATGACGCCACAAATTCCGGCGGTTACCAACTCGAGCAGATACATGCCGCCCCAACCCTCGAGCACTCCGACTTGGCCGGAAGTCGCCTCCAGAATTGACGCAATCCGCGCGGCCATCAGGGGTTCTTCCAATTTGACCCAACGAAAATGCGGGTGCTGGCGATGAAGTTTGGTGATAAAGCTAGTACTGACCGTTGGCCCGCCCGGATTGAAGTCCTGCAACACCAGCGGAATATCGATTGCCGATAAGATCCTGTCGAAATGCCGCAGCAGGTCGTTCTCCGAAATAGCAAACATACGGGGGGCAGCGACGGACACCGCGGCCGCTCCCGCCTCCTGCGCGAATCGCGCCAGTTCTACCGTGTGAAGCGCGGAGCCCGCATTCGCCTGCGCGACCACGGGCACTCGATGGTCAGATTGCTCGACGGCCTTGTCAATGACCTCGCGGCGTTCGGCATCGGAGAGCTTGTAGAATTCGCTTGCGTAGGCTGGCAGGCAAATGGCGCAGACATCGATCCCACAGGCGAAATCCAGCAACGCCTCAAAAGCACTCCAGTCAATCCGTTCCTTTTCGTCAAAGATTGTCGGGATGATCGGAACGATGCCGTCTATCTTGATGTTTCCTGGTGTTATCATGTGGAGAGTTTACCGTAGGCAAGAACTCTGTCAACCCCATTGCATTGGAGTTGGCGATTGTTTTCCAGCAGGCTGGAACATTCCTCCCAGCCCCTTCCAGCAGAGATTTGTGCTAGTATTGAACCGTGTTTGAGGGCTTTGGGGTCTCTGAAAAAAGCGAAGAATCCGATGTCGGATGCTAAGAGCTGTCCAGTTCCGGCCATTGAGCGTGCGCTCTCGGTGCTCGAGTTTCTCGCTAAGTCGAAGTCTGGCTTCTCAACTTCAGAAATAAGCCGCAGGCTTGGACTTCCCAAGAGTTCAACCTATTTGATCGTAGAAACCCTTGAACGGCGGGGATTCCTGCAAAAGAATCGCCAGAATGGCAGATACTCCTTTGGTTTGAAACTAATCACACTAAGCCGTCATGCAATCGAGAACCTTGATCTGCGGGACGCGGCCAAACCCTTCTTACGTTCTCTCGTGCAGCAGACCCAACTGATTGCCCATATGGCCGTCCTCGATGGCGCCGAGGCAATGATCATCGAAAAGGTTGAGGCGCCCGGCACAGGCCGGCAGACCTCTTTTGTTGGACGCCGGCTGGACGTTCACAGTACGGCTGTGGGCAAGGCCTTGGTGGCCTACATAAGTGACGACGAACTCGAGATGATCGCAAGATTCAAAGGCTTCCCGAGGCGCAACGACAATACGATTACGTCCCTCATCGCCTTGAAGCGGGAACTCGCCCAAGTAAGATCACTGGGTTATTCGGTAGACGATGAGGAAGACGAAATCGGGGCCCGTTGCGTTGGGGCGCCGGTATTTGATTCCAACTCCTCGATCGTCGCCGCGTTCAGCGTGGCAGGCACTCTGGCCCAAATCCCCGACGGGCGTATTCAGGACTTGGCGGCCTTGGTCAAGCGCACAGCGGCGCAACTTTCTTCGCACTTGGGCACCATGGGGAGAGAATCGAGTGTCCAACCCGCCGCGCATGAGGTGACTGAACTACCCAGAGACTCGCTGAGCCAATAAGAGGAAACAAAGAAAGTGATGCATCTCTCGCATCGGTTGCGCGGCGGTGGGTCTGCCGTTGCTTTTCTCCTGCTTTCTGCTGGCATGCTAATCTTGCCAGTCCCCACTGCGCCCAGCCAAGAGCCCCAAAACAAAGCTCGTGAATACGAACGAGCGGGGACGATGGCCCTCGAACAAAAGAACTATGCCGTTGCGGTGCGCCAGTTTCGATTCGCAGTGAAGCTCGAACCGAGCTCCGCCTCGGCCCACTCCGGACTCGGCATCGCCCTGCGGGCGAATGGGAATCTTAGCGAGGCGGTTCGAGAGTTCCAAAAAGCCGTGACGCTGGAGCCCAAAGCTTGGGAGCCGCGTTACATGTTGGCGCAAACCTACATTGTCCTTGGCGACTTTCAAGGCGCGGCCGCCGCACTTCGGACGGTTCTTCAGCTTCATCCTGGCTACCCAGATGCGCTTTACAACCTGGCCATGGCCGAGTGGAAGGCCGGGGACCGCATCGCCGCAACCAAGGACTTTCGCAGCCTCATCGCCCTTCAGCCGCAAGATCCCAGCGCCCATTTCCAACTCGGCATGCTGTTGCGGGAGATGGGAGACCGTTGGGGCGCCATGAACGAACTCCATTCGGCATCCGCTCTCCAGCCACGGAACCTCCAGATTCGCTATGAAGTGGCTTGGACCCTCATGGAGCTTGAGCATTTTGATGAGGCTTTGGGCGAATTCCAAGCGGCTCTCGAAATTGACCCGAGCTTTATACGTGCACACTACGGCGTGGGAATGGTTCGCGAGCTTACGGATGCCGGCGACTGGGGTGTGTCGGAATTTCGCGAGGCGATCCGTTTACAACCTGACTACGCTGCGCCCCGAATCCAGTTGGCCCGTGTCTTGGTCGAGCAGCGCAAGTTCACTGAGGCAGAGGCCGCCTTGCGAGCTGCGGCTCGGATTCAGCCCAACGATCCGGGCATCCACTATGTATGGGGTCTCTATTACAAAAACCGAGGCGACCCCCGGAAGGCCCTCGATGAATTCAAGGAATCACTGCAACTGGCGCCCAAGGCCCCTGAATCGCACTATGAACTGGGGCTTCTCCTTCGGCAAAAGGGTGACCTGGAGGGCGCCGCATCGGAATTTCGCCAAGCCATTGACTTGAGTCCGAGTGATGGTCCTTCCCTGCTCAATCTCGCGCAGATTCTGGGGCTACAGGGAAAAACAGAAGCGTCGCATCAAGCGATGCAAAGATTCGTCGCGCTGCGAAAAGACCGCGACACTCTTAGAACGGTTCAACTTTACAACGACACCGGCATCCGGGTGGTCGAGCAAGGCGATGTGAACGCCGGCATCGGTTATTTTCGAGCGGCAGTCGATCTCAGCCCGAATTCCTCGGAGATGCACCGCAACTTGGCGAAGGCCCTTTTCCAGGCAGGCAAATTGAAGGAAGCCGGGGAAGAATACACTACGGCAATCCGCCTCAATTCCAGGGATTGGCAGGCCCATTGTGGACTCGGCGAAGTGTTGGCCCAACAGGACCGCCTCCCGGAGAGCATCAAGGAAGTTGAAACGGGGACGCAACTGAACCCGCGCTCGGCTCAAGCCTTCAACCTGCTGGCACGCCTATATCAGCAGGCTCACGACTCCACGAAAGCTGAAGCCGCGCTGGCTCACGCCAAATCGCTCGAGCAGCAGCTCGATGTCCAAAAGCCGAAGTCAGGGACTGAAGCGGGGACAACCCCGGCGCCCTCATCTGAACCGAAGCCGCAGCTCTGAAGCTGCCGCGATAAACAGGGCGCTCTCCACCTGCCCGTTGCTTTTCTTCCAGCCTGTTGGACTTTCCAGGCAAAACCTCACCTGTCTGCCTTGACTGCTCTAATTGGCCACGCTTATCTTGCGTTCATGCTGGCGAACGAGGGTACTCTGGAGGCTGAGTTATGAGGATCAAAAGTATCTGTGTTTCCATCTTGGCGCTCGTGTGCATGGCCGCAGCAATGGCGACGTACGGCCAGGAAATCAGAAGCCTGATCGTGGGAAATGTCACGGACTCGTCCGGGGCGGCGGTTCCCGGAACTCGGATCACAGTCAAGAACGAGGGTACCGGGATCGAATACACTACCACAACGGATACTTCAGGAACATATACGGTTCCTGACCTTCTGGCGGGAACCTACACCGTGACCGCCATCAAAGAGGGGTTCAGAACCTTCCAAGCCACGGGAATTCAGGTCCTCTCTTCACAGACGGCCCGTCAGGATGTGGTGTTGCAGGTCGGCGCGGTGGTTCAGACGGTAGAGGTCAACGGGCACGCTCAGCTTGTGCAGACCGATTCGCCCACCGTGGGGGGCACGCTTCAAACCCGCGAGCTGGCGGACCTTCCCTTTCAGACTACGTCGACTGACGGGTTGATGAATCTGGTCCCTGGAATGTCGCAAGGCATCACCAATGGAAACTCCAATCCGGACATTGGGGGAGCGGCCTACGTCGGGATGAGCAATTGGACTGTGAACGGAATCAGCACCAATAACCCCGGCCAGGGCGGCGGTGGAAATGTCACGTACATTGGCACTTCCGAAATGATTGCCCAGGCCAATCTGCCCGCCATCGGCACTTTGCAGGAGTTCAAAGTTGACAGCTCCATGAACGGCGCGGAGTATCGCTCCCAGACCGCGATTACGATGGTGACCAAGCAGGGCACCAACAAGTTCCACGGGAACGTCTTCGAATATAACGAAAACAAAACGACCAGCGCCAACAGCTTCGATCTGAACAAGTACAACCAGGTTGGGAATCCCTTTAACCGCAATCAATTCGGCGCGAATGTGGGTGGTCCCATCCTGAAGGATAAACTGTTTTTCTTCGTCAACTACGATGGGATTCGAGAAATCCACCCGCAGCCATTGCAATACAACTTCCCCACGCTGGCCATGCGCCAAGGGGACTTCTCGAATCTGTGCGACACCTGGAGCCAGGGCCTCTGCACCGACCCGACCAACGGCCAGCAGTTGTACAATCCCTTCACCGGACAGCCGTTTCTGAACAACCAGATTCCTAAGTCGCTGTTTGCCTCGCAAGCCACAATACTAGCCGGTTACATGCCCGCGCCCAACGTCAATCTTACGCCGGCTCCAGGGTCGCCTTTTCTACCCGGATCGCCCTACGCCCTGTACGACTGGGACGGCGCCCTTCCGCTCCGCTTTGGCACGAACAACGCCCAGATGCGCCTGGATGGACAGCTCGGGAGCAGGGACTCGATCGTGCTTTTCGCCACGGCCTCCAAAGGCGCGCCGTGGTTCTACGGTTATGCCTGCTGTGCTTCTTATGGCAGTTGGTCGGACCACGGATTCAACTGGTACAACCTCAGTGGAACCGAGACGCACACCTTCGGCCCCGGTACCGTCAACGAGTTTCGGCTCGGTTGGGTGGGCACGGCAATTCGCTCTTTCGGGCAAGACCTGGGTTTTGAGCCGTGGAGCCTTTTCCCGCAAATGCCGTCGAATTCCGATCGCGGCCTGCCGGCGATGAGCATAAGTGGTTATGGAGGAACGAACCTCGGGGGCACAATCGGTGACGTGGGCAATGCCCACGGCTTGCAGGGCACGGCCGATTGGGTTGATAACCTCACCATGGTGCGAGGGCGGCACACCATAAAGGTCGGTTTCGAGGAGAGCGGCTACAAGGAGAATGACTTCTGCTTCTTCAACTGCAACGCTCCCCTGGGAAGTTTCAGCTCCTCAGGACAGTGGACCGGCAACCGCGGATGGAACATTCCGGGAAGCAATTACGGCCAGTCGGTTGGAAACGGCTACGCCGATTTCATGCTGGGGATTGCGGATTACTCGAGCTACGCAGCCCCGGTCAGCCAAAACATGTACGACCGCGAGTGGGACTTTTACGCTCAGGACACGTTCAAAGCCTCCCCGCGCCTCACCGTGAGCTATGGGCTGCGATACATGTATCAGAGGCCTTGGACGTTTCGCGACCATAACGCAACCTTCTGGGACCCTGCCATTAACAAGGTGATCATAGCAGAGAACTCGGACACGGTTACGATTCCGCCCAATGCGGATCCCGGCGCCTTTGCCGCTTATCCCTTTGTAACCACCAAGCAGATTGGCGCGCCCCTCGACTATTTCAAGAACGACTTTCACAACTGGGGGCCGCGCATCGGCTTCGCCTACCGTCCAGGAGGCGATAACAAGACGGTGATTCGAGGCGGCTGGGGGATTTATTACGCCTTCAACGCCGGGTGGTCCGGGCCGTTACAAAGTCAGAGCAACCTGCCCTGGGAACGGACTGCTGCCTTCAACACTCAACTGCCCGGTACACCGAGCAGCGCCTATCTTCCGGACATCACTTTTGCCAATCCCTTCCCCGCCAACCTGGTTCAGGGTGAGGCGGCGAATCCCTCCATCTCGGTCATGGATCGGAATGAAGTGAATCCTGTATCGCAGCAGTGGAACCTGACGCTCGAGCGCCAAGTAGGAGACAACTGGTCATTTCGCGCCAGCTACCTCGGCGACCAGGGCCACCACCTGCTTTCCCAATTCAACAATATCGACCGGCCGAATGTTCAGCAGCCCAACGTGCCGACCCAGGACCAGCTTCCATACCAGCCGTGGAGCGCCGTCTACTGGTTCAATTTCCCGGGCACCAGTTCGTTCAATCAACTCCAACTGGAAGCCCAGAAGCGCTTTGCGAGCGGGTTGATGCTGCGAGCGGAATACGACTGGTCGCGCAACCTCACCAACATCAATGCCGATGCCGAGTTGGGCGGGTCGCCACCGCAGAACCCCTGGAATCTGCGCGCGGAATACAGTAACGAACAGTTCCAGTACCGTCACAAGTTCCTGGTCTACTACGTTTACGAACTGCCGGTGGGTCGAGGCAAGAAGTGGCTCGCGAACTCGAACGCGCTCGTGGATGGCGTCCTGGGCGGTTGGCGGGTTTCGGGTGTCACCCTTTATCACGGCGGCGATGCGCTGACGCCCACCTTTGAGAATCCTGGCACCCTGGTCGGATGGACCGCCTCCCGGCCGGACCGCGTGGCGGGTGCGCCGCTGTACGCCGGGCGGCAATCAGGGCACGACACCGTGAACGGCGTTACCTGGTTCAACATTGCGGCATTTTCCCCTCCACAACCTTGGCACTACGGCAACGCTTCGCCTTACTCCATGTTCGGCCCTGGGTTCGGCGATTGGGACCTTAGCGCCATGAAGAGCTTCCGAGTCCCCGTGGGTGAGGCTACCAAACTGGAATTCAAGGCCGATTTCTTCAACTTGCCTAACCACTATAACCTCGGGGATCCTGACACCGGTATTTTCGACGCTCGCGATGGCGGACCAGTCGACATCTACTCCGGCAAGATCACGTATGGCGGTTCGCCTCGCCTGATCCAGGTCGGGCTCAGACTCATCTTCTAAGGAGCCTCGGCCCGAACTTTCGAAGTGAGCACGGTATTCGCCGGCCGCCTCGTGGTGATGCACCGCCACGGGTGGCCGCAACCCAAGAATTCACCACAGAGGCCGCAGAGATCACGGAGAACAGCCGAGCCGCTCTTCTGTGCGGTCTCCGTGCCCTCTGTGGTGAATCGTTTATCCGCCGCAATCGCTCTGATCTTCGCAGATCGGGAAGAACACATACTACGCGAAGATCCGCAGCGACCTCAGAGTTTCATGATTTCTCGAAGGAGGACCCTCGCTCCTCGCCTGAAAGCCAGAGCCTATGAAACAAGTACAACTCTATACAGCCCTCCTCTTGCTCCTGCTTGTGCCTTTGGGGGCGTCCGCAGAGCACAACCCCCTATTGCCACGACCACAGCAGATTAATTACGCTTCTGGCGCGCTCGCGGTGCGTGGTCTCGAAATACGCCTTCCGTCGGATGCAGCCGCTGAAGACCGTTTTGCTGCTGAGGAACTCTCTTCATCTCTTTCGAGAATCGTAGGAAGCCCGATTTTCGTCTCGGAAGGCGGCTCGACAGGCAAGGCGATAACCTTGCGGCGGAACGGCACGCTTGATCCGCTGCCTACGCCGGGGGAAAGTGCCGGACCCAATTCTCGAGAATCCTATTCGATCAAAGTGACTCCCCAGGGCGCAGAGGTCGAGGGCCGCTCTTCCGCAGCCGTCTACTACGGTGTGCAGACGCTCATTCAACTGGTGGAAGGCACGGGCACCGAGGCTCGGCTTCCGGAGGTCGAGATTCACGACTGGCCTTCGCTTCCTTACCGAGGTGTAATGGTCGACACCAGTCACGGAGGGCTACCGACCGAAGCAGAGGTGAAGCGCCAGATGGATTTCCTGGCGCGCTGGAAGAACAATCAATACTACCTGTATTCGGAGGCGAGTATCGAGCTGGAGGGATTTCCAATCCTGAGTCCCGAGGCGCAATTCAGCCATGACGAGATACGCCGCATTGTTGCTTATGGACGCGAGCGGCACATCGATGTGGTCCCTTGCGTGGAACTGTATGGCCACTTGCACGACCTTTTCCGCGTGGAGCGTTATGCCGACCTGGCGATTCTCCCTCACGGCAGCGAGTTCGACCCCCGCAATCCGCAGGTAGCGCCGCTGATGAAAAGCTGGGTGGAGCAGCTCACCGGTTTGTTTCCAAGCCGGTTCTTTCATATCGGATTCGACGAGACGCGGGAAGCGCGGGTGGCTGTGGCCCCCGATAAAGATTTGCCCGCCACGTTCTATCAGGAGCAGTTTCGACTGGTTTCCGGCCTGGTCCGGCAGCACGGCAGGACGTTGCTGGTGTGGAGCGATATGTTCGCCCAGTACCCAAACTTGATCCCGCTCATTCCAGCCGGCACGATCATAGTCCCCTGGGGGTACGACCGGACAGTCTATGAGCCCTACTGGAAGCCATTCCAGGACAGTCCCCTAACACGATTTGTGGCGACAGGCGTGAGTATTTGGGACCAGGTAGCCCCCAACTTCGATCGGTCTTTTGATAACATCGACGCCTTTCTTTCCACCGGCCGCCAACACGGAGTCTCCGGGCTGATCAATACTCTTTGGACGGACGACGTCGCGGTGCTGTTCAGGCCCGCTTATCCGGGGATGGCCTATGGTGCCGCGGCGGCCTGGCAGGCAGACCCCGTGAAGCGCAGCACTTTCTTTTCCGAATACGCTCGAATCATGTACGGTGAGGTTGCAGCTACGGGAGTGGCATCAGGGCTGGCAGCGGTGGACCGCTCTGAAAACGAGCTGGCCCTGGCGGTGGACGGCGGACACCCGGAATGGGAAGAGACGTCACCTTCCTTCTGGGATGACCCGCTCGCCCCGGCGCACCTGGCGCGAGCCACGGCACAGAAAGAGCATTTCCATCAGTCGCGGCTTAGGGCCGAAGACGCCATCGAACATCTCTCCCAAGCCATGCGATTGGGCGCAGATTCCTCCACGCTGTACGACACTCTGCTGGAAGCCCGCCTGCTTGATTACGCCGGGATGAAGAATGTTTACGCAGCGGAAATGGCGAGCGTATGGCGGGATCTGGGCGAGCATCCCGACCCCCGCCGGGTCCACTTTTGGGTGGGGGAGTTCAACTCCCACGATCACAGCCAGATTCAGGACCTCATGGACTATAGTGGCGATCTCGAGCAAACATACCGCGCCGCTTGGCTGGACACCTATACTCCCTACCGCCTTGGCGCCATCATGGGCAAATGGAACGCTGAGTTCCAGTATTGGTGGAGGCTCTCGCGGCGGCTGCAAGACGTCGCCGCGAAGTTCCATCAGGGTGATTCTCTGCCCACACTCGAATCGTTGAGTCCGGGATATTGAGGCCGGCTTGGTACCATCATTCTATGAAATTCAACCTGCGAAAAGTGCTTGTTGGACTGGGTATTTTCGCCTTCCTCGCCTCATCGGCGGCCAACGCGACGACGTGGTATGCTGCGAACACGGGCGCTGCCTCTGATTCCAATCCTGGGACAGAGAATCGGCCGGTGAGGACCGTCGCGAAAGCGGTATCTCTGGCGAAGCCGGGAGATACCGTGATCTTTGCAGCCGGATCTTACGCTTGCTCCGGGGTCAAGGTTCCAGACGGCGCGCAGGACCTGCCCATTATCGTTCGCTCGGACGGCAAGGGAAAAGTCATTTTCACGAACGACGGTAGCAATGAGATTCTGGTGCTGGGTTCTTACAACACCGTAGACAGCTTGGAATTCCGCATGACCTCCGGGCGCCCGAAAGGGTCTGGGATTTTTGTCGAACGAAAGCAGCACATTATCATTCGCAACTGCCGTTTTTTCGCCTGCCAGGTGGGAGTGGAGGTGGTGAGTTCGCGCTACCTGAGCATCACCAATTGCGAAATGGCCTATTCCGGCGCCTATGGAGTTCACTTCGACGGTTCGGGCCAGGACGTCCCGGGTCATTGGGATCCCACCGACGAGAACCGTTATGTTGAGGTGCGAAACTGCTATCTTCATGATGCTGGATGGAATGTTGAGGGCACCGAAGGCTATGGAATCACGGCTAACGGGGCCATGGAAGATTTGGTCATCGAGAATTGCCAGATTGACAACAATTCCGGAGACGGGATTCTCTACGAGGACTGGACGGTCCACTCCACAGCTCGATATAACGTCATACGGGGCGCCGGCATCGCCGCCATCTGGATTGACAACGCCAGCATGAGCATTTTCGACAACAATTATCTCGAGGCGAACAACGTGGCCGTGTGGCTCTCCGGCGAAGAGAGCAGCAACCGGTACCGGAGCGACTTCATTTCCATCCGCAACAACATCATGGTCCACAACGACTGGACTCTTTTCGACCCGACGGGTACGGACCGCTCCGTTTACGGCAAATCCACTCTACTCGTAACCTCCAATACCCGCGATGTATATTTTGACAACAACACGCTGGCGTATAACAAATGTCGGCGCGTTGTCAGCCTCGAGAACCGCCCTCCACAGAATGAGTACAGCAATATCTGGTTTCGAAATAACATATTCTGGCAGAATTCGGGCGCAGTGGGCGTCGACGCCGGCCTGGACATTAACCAGCTTCACTTTGTGAATAACCTGTGGGATAAAGTGTACGCGGGCGACGCGCAGGCCAAAGCAGGAGACCCACATTTCGTTAATCCGGAGGCGCACAGCCCGGAAGGGTACAAACTTCAAAATGACTCCGCCGCCAGAGGCCAGGGCATGCTGCTCTATGAGAACCAGGTGGATTTCTGGAACGGCGCCCGCCCGCACCTTTCGAAAACTGAGAAGTATGATATCGGCGCCCATCAGTTTGGGAGCACGGGGACCGCGCGCGTTGGGCTTGATCTCAGCACATTCCCATTCGAGGTTCCACCGTACCACCTGCAATTCCGAGCCAAGCCCAGGCTATAGTGCGAACCGATTTGTGCTAGGGCGCCGTGCGAAGGATGGAAGGATGGCCGCATGATGAACAAGAGATGGCTGTCATCCATTATTGTAATCGCCGCAACGGGAATGCTGCTGGCCTCACCAGCCTCTTACCCGGCCCAGACAACTTCAGACCTTAAGGTCGGGGGCGCCCCGGCTCGCGTTGTCGATCTGAGCCAGGGCTGGGGAGTTCTTCAAGACGTTAATGACGTAGGCGAGAAAGTGGGACTCTATCGGCGGGGTTGGAGTTCGCTTGGGGTAGGACCATCGGTCTCGGACTGGCAGCCCATCTCGCGCCTGGCCCACCTTCAACTTCTCTTCGCGCCGCAACCCTACTTCGGGCGCGACCTTCGCTATTTCAACCAGGCCCCCTGGTGGTATCGGTTGCAGTTCGCGACACCGCCCGGCACAACTAAGGCTACGCTGCGGTTCGAAGGCATCGATTACTACGCCAAGGTGTGGCTGAACGAAAAACTGCTGGGCGAGCATGAGGGCTACTCCGAGCCGTTCGAGTTCGAAGTGGGGGACCTTTTAAGCAAGGACAATCCGAATCTCTTGATCGTGAAAGTCTCCTCACCCTGGGACGATCAGGTGGCGTTTGGGAACGAGAATAGAAGGTTGTGGGATGTGATTCGCCACATGGTCAAGGGTACTTACGAGCACGCCGACACCTTCATTCAACGCGATGTGAACCCGATCGGGATCTGGCGTCCCGTCAACCTGGTCTTACATGGCGCAATACGCGCGGCGGGCGATCCAACCATCACATCCAGCGTCTCCGCGAATGCGAGCCGCGCCAACGTCGCGATCTCATGGCCGGTGGCGCTCGAGGAAGGCCAACAGGAGGTGGAGTTTATCGCGCAAATTCACTCCGAGCCGGGCGGGCTTGAAGTTGCCCGAACTTCGAAAACGGTGCGGCTGGCGGCGGGAACCACCGAGCTCGCGGCTGACCTCGCAGTGGACTCGCCAAGACTCTGGAGCACTTGGGATCGAGGCGGCCCTGCCTTGTACCGGGCAGACCTCGAACTCCGCGCGCCGGGTGAAACCCAGCTCGCCTCCAGCACGACGTTTGGCATACGGACGATCGAACTCCGCCGCACGGCGACTGAAACTCGCTTCCTGCTCAACGGCAAGCCTATCTATTTGCGGGGCGCCACGTACTGGCCGGACCTCTATCTCTCCGCCATCGACCGCGCTCGTTACGAGCGTGACCTGGACGCCGCAGTTCGCGCGGGCATTAACGCTCTTCGCATCCATGTGCACGTCGAAAACAATGAGTTCTACGACCTTTGTGATCGTGAAGGAATCGTCTTGGTGCAGGATTCCGATCTGAACTGGACCTTCCCCACCGACGAGCAGTTCACCCAGCGCGCTATGGGGGTCGTCGGGGGAATGATCAAAAAGCTGCGCAACCACCCCAGCATCATCTGCTGGATCTGCATCAACGAGGCTCAACAGAAGGTCCAGGCCATGACGCGTCCCGGGTCCCAGGTTGTCGCGGAGGTGCATCGGCTCGATCCCACCCGGCCGACCATAAGAAACTCGGACTACAAGGATGATCCCGAGAGCGGCGACGCCCACGACTACCGCGGGTCGTTGGGGCGAGGCCGCTACACCGACATTTTCGGTTCAACGGAGAAGCTGGCCACAGAGTTCGGAGTCGATGCGCCTCCCGGGCCGGAAAGCGCCCGGATTGTTCCACAGATCGCCGAGCGCCTAAAAGATGTGTTGCCGCGTGTGGCCGAACTCCATGATTACCAGTACCAGCTCATCAAATATTATATCGAGCATTACCGCATGCAAAAATACAATCCGAACGCCGGGTATTTCCTTTTCATGTGGATCGACTTTTGCCCACAGAGTTTCTACGGCGTTTATGACTACTGGGGCCGCCCGAAAGTGGAAGGATCAGGCGGGGGGCTGCGGGCGCTCGAAGAAAGCAACAAACCGGTCGGAATCTTTATGGAGTATGAAGACGCGCCCGTAGCCCTACATGCGGTCAACGACTCACTTGCGGACCTTGGGAACTGCGTGGCCGAGTGGGTGGTGACAACCGAAAGCGGCGCCGAAGTAACAAAGGGAAAAGCTCAGGTCCGCCTGGGGCCTGACTCGCATGCGCGCGTGGGAAGCCTTTCCTTCCAGGTCCAAGAGGCCACGGTCTATCGCGTCACGCTGTGGTTGCGAGCGCCCGACGGCCGGGAGCTTGCGCGCAATGTTTACGTGGACCCGTTCCATCATCCGCCGCTTCCCGAGGGCTATCCTCTCAGGATGGACCCTGACATCGGGATGAGGCTTTGGTGGGCCGGCGAAGCGTCGCATTGAGGTCTGGGGTTGGAGCGGCGAGTTTACCGCGCCACGTGGCGGCGTAAAGCCGCCTCTACTGTGAACTGAGACGCTAAACTGCCTTAAAATGGGTTGACAACGGTCTGATAAATGCTACTTACTTGGTCACAGGAGACTTTCTATGGAACTTTACGACCATGTGTACCAGGTTCAATCACTGTTTGGCGGGCGCAATCTGTTTCAGTACTTGTTCGTCGGCCAGAACACCGTTCTGGTGGATACAGGCATCGCTACGACGCCGGATAAAGTAATCTTCCCTTACATGGAGCGGCTCGGGTTAGGTCCGGACGAGCTGACCCTGGCCGTGACGACACACCCGGACCTCGACCACCAAGGCGGAAACGACGCCATCAAGCTGGCTTCGCCGCGAACCCTACTGTCATGCGGCGAGGCTGACCGCGAATTGGTTGAGAGTCCCCGCAAGCTGTTTGACCAGCGCTATAACTTTCTCCGTGCGCAACACGATGTTGGTTTCGATCCGGCCCCGGACCCTGATGCCGGGCGGCTACGCAGGATGGACTTGACCTTTGCGGGCGGCGAGACAATCAGGGTTGATGACGATTGGACCCTCGAGGTGTTGCATGTGCCCGGCCACTCCCGCGGGCATCTCGCCTTGTACGACAGCAAGAACAAGACCGCTTTCGTAGGCGATGCCATCCACGGGCGCGGTTGTCCCAAGGCTGAGGGCGGGATGGCAATCCCCGTTACCTACTATTACGTTGACACCTATCTCAGCACACTTCGCTACTTCGAGAGTCTCGAGATCAATACCCTCTACTCCGGCCATTGGCCCGTCATGAGCGGCGAGGAAATCGCGGGCTTCATCAACGAATCTCGCCAGACCACGGAAATCTTCGATCGTGCGATCCTATCCAGTCTCAGTAGGCATCCCTCGGGACTTAACATGAAAGAACTCATCAACGTGGTGTCAAACGCGGTGGGTGATTGGCCAAGAGACACCTGGACAATGGCCATGTTTTCCGTAAAGGGCCACATGGACCGCCTGGAAGAGTTGAACAAAGTCCGAGCTGTCCGGGGGACGCGCCCCGTCAAGTGGGAATTGGTCTGATCAACACATGCGTCGCGCCTCTTCGAGTCTACATCTTACGACGTACTCAAAGACGACGCCGCGCTAGAGAACACGTTACTGAGCGAAGACGCCAGCTTCCTCATCGTCGCAATCGCAGACAGTGCGACCAAAACCAGGAGAAGCGCGTATTCCGTCAGGTCCTGGCCTTCTTCTTCCTTCCATAAGCGTCGCAATAGGTCCTTCATGCCTCTCCCTCGATCAAGCAATCGTTGTGCTTATGCTCCCAAGGCCACACCTCGAGCATCCCAGCACACCTTTCGCGTTATTTTGGACCTGCGCTAACCCGCGTGGCAATGGTACAGTAGTACCGGGTTGCAAACTTCTTGGTCTCTGGCCTGGGGTTCCCCTGTTGCGTTGACTTTAGGGAGTACGAAGGTCAGCCCTTCATTGACATGGAGTATCTGTAGGGGGGAGTGCTAACGGCATCAGGACATTCTCCCATCGGGGCTGACTACGGCTTCAAGATCAGCAAAACCGATGCCCCTGAATTCCCTGTCGCCTTCCGGCTTAATCCACCAGTGGCCAACGGTTAAAACAGCAACTTCAAGCCAAATTGAATCTGCCTCGAGGTAGTGGCGGTGGCGGTGATGAGTCCTGCCGACGAGCTAATTGCGCCATTGGCAAAGACGATGGGATTGGGAGTTGCAAAGTTGGGGCGATTCAAGGCGTTAAAGAATTCCGCCCTGAATTGCAGCCTGATCCGGTCGGAAAAGGCGCAGTCTTTGGCGAGCGACACATCCAGGTCGGCCAATCCCGGCCCGTTCAGCGTTCCTCTGCCCAGATCACCGTACGTACCTGGGGTGGGCAGAATGAAGGCCGCGGGATTAAACCATTGACCTGGCCTCCGAAGCAGGACTGGTCCCTTAAACAAGGTATTCAGCGACGGCCGATCCGGGTTTCTCGAGTCTCCGTCTCCGGAGACGTTTGAACCCACCTGGGGAGTAAATGGAAAGCCGCTGAGCAGTGAGGCAATTCCATTAGCTTGCCAACCTCCGATCAGCGCTTCCGCGAAGCTACGGACGCCCGCCGGCCGACGCTTCGCGCGGCCAAAGGGCAATTCATAATGGGCGGAGATGCTCGCCTGGCTGGCTGCGTTCAATGCCGATAGCCCCCAGTCTCTTCCGAGATCATTCCTGTCCAACACCATTTGCGCCTGGTTATTCGCTTGGGCGCCGGTCAGGGCAGAGTTCAGATCGAGGTTTTTTGACCAAGTGTAGTCAGCTCGAAATTGCAGGCCCCGAGTCAGGCGGCGCTTCACCTCGAGTTCGAGAGCGTTGTAGCTGTTATTGCCCTCGGTGTACCAGAAGAATCCTGCGGATAAGTCGGGATTCGGCCGCGTCCCCACGGGTATGTACTGCGCTCCGCGTGCCACGATGCTTTTGGCGCCCGCTGTGCCGCCCGCCTCGCAGCCCTTCGGATTCGCGCATACTTGGGCGGGAATGGTGTTGGGATCGACGCTTAGCAGGTCATGATACCCCACTGAGCCGGCGTAAGCGACGCGAAGCGTCGTGCTGGCGCTGAGCTGTTGTTCAACGGAAAAGCTCCACTCCTGGACCGTAGGAGTTTTGGCATTGGCTTGCACTCCCTGAGGGGCATAGACACTACAGGGCCGCGGAACTCCCGGGCCGCAGGAAGGCGGCGCCGGCGCCCCCGGCAGGATGGGCAGGAAAGAAGCGAGGGGCACGTTGGAAAATGAAATTGAGCCATTAAAGGGCGGAAGCGCATTCAGCAAATAGCTGAGATCGTCGAGTAGCGAATAATGGGCGCCGAATCCCGCGCGGATGGCCGTCATCCCCCGTCCGGACGGGTCCCATGCCAGCGCCAGTCTGGGGCCGAACAACCACTTTGCGTTGTTCTTCGTGAAGGCGGAATCCGCCAAGCGCGGATTGGTCTCCAGCACGCCGGTCGTGTTGACGAGATAGTTGGCAGCCCGCCCGGCCGCTTCATTCCAACCGCTTGTGAATTCGTGCCGCAGCCCTGCCTCGAGCGTGAGGTTAGACCGCAATTTGATGGTGTCCTGCGCGTACCAGGCGCCGAGCAGACTTCTCCAACCTAACTCGTTGGGGCTGGGGACCGCTTGAAAACTGGTTACAGTTCCCTGGAGAAACGTCAGCAAGCTCGAGAAGCTGGCTTGTCCCAGTTGCCGCGAAGCGGTGTCGTTGTTGTCCTGGAGCGGCTGGACCAAAACTCCAAAGCTGAGCTGATGAACCCCCTTGGCGAAGCGCACATCGTCAGAATAGGTAAAGAGATTTCTGCAATTCCAGGCCCTTGCGGCGTTGTTCGGCCCTGCGGAGGTGATGGCGGCGGCTCCGGTGGTGCTCAGACCGCCGCCGATTACGATCCCACCTGGTCCACGCCCGGAAACAAAAGACAGGCTGGGTGGAAAGTTGGCAAAAGAGAACGGCGCATAATTGAAGGCCGCGCGGGAGAAGCCGGCGCGAAAGACATTGAGCAGTTGCGGTGAAAAGATATGCGTCTCCTGGAGGCTGCCCACCTGGCTGCGAAGCGCCAGGGCTGATCCGAACAAAGGGTCGGCTAAGGGGGCCAGACTGTTTCCGTCGTCCACGGTGTACGCTGCCGAAAGCGAGTCTCGGTTGCGGACTGTCGAGTCGGCGCGCAGAGTGCCGAAATCTTCCCGGACGGCCTGCCGGGGATTGTTGTACGCCAGCGCCGTCCTGCTGGGCCGTCCGTTGACCACCAACTCCGGCCCGTTAGGCTGGGGCCAGAAAGACATGTAGGGCAGGATTGTGGCGTCAAGAGCGGAGACTGGCGCGTAAACGCCGGAAGCATTCGGCAAGGAGCCCTGCCGCGCCAGTTGGTCGGGAACGACGCTCACGTTGCTGACCGCCAGGCTCTGCCGGAATCCTTCGTAGTTGCCAAACAGGAACAGCTTGTGGCGCTTGAGTGGTCCTCCCAGAGCGCCTCCGAATTGATTCCTCCGGAAGGGAGGAACAAAGCTACGGTCAAAGAAGTTTCGAGCGTCCAGCCCGCTGTTGCGGAGGAACTCGAAAACAGATCCACGCAGGGCGTTGCTGCCGGATTGCGTCACGATGGCAACCTGCGCGCCGGCTCGCTCACCGTACTCCGCCGGGTAAGTGTCCGTGAGGACGTTGAATTCCCGCACCGCATCTATTCCCAGGAGTTCGCCGCTGACGCCGCCGGGGGTAACAGCGAGTTGACTGGTGCCGGCATACTGGATTCCATTCAGAAGAAATAAGTTCTCGGATGTCCTGCGCCCCTCGACGGAAAATGTGTTCCCATTGCTGGTAATGGTTTGTGAACTTTTCATTGGACTGAAATTAATGGCGCTCGGATTGAGCGTGATCAGGTTATCGAAGCTACGGCCGTTAAGCGGCAGATCCTTGATTTCACTCTCCCCCACCACTCCCTCGAGGGGGGCTGTGCTGGTGTTCACTAACGGAGTTCCCCCGGAGACGGTCACTTCCTGTTTGAACTCGCCCACTTCCAGCCGCAGGTTCACCACCGCTTGCTGCCCGACGCTCAGATTGACTCCCGTGCGGACCGTTGCCTTGAAGCCGTTCTTCTCCGCCTTTACTTCCTGGGGCCCGACGGGGAGGGAGAAAACGGTGTAGCTGCCCACTTGGTTGGTGGTTACAATCCTTATCGCCCCGGTCTCCAAACTTCTCACCGTGACGGTGGCCCCGCGGATGGCAGCGCCCGACGTGTCCTCGACAGTGCCGGAAATCGTGGCGGTCACCTGTCCCCACGCGCAGCTTTGAACCGCTAGAGCAGCGATCACCCACGCAATCGGTCCGGCGCAACTCCGCCTCTGATTCAAACCGCCTTCCTTTTCTCCGTGGTAGGGCGGACCGCCATATTGTGGTCCGCGGGTCTCCAGAATATCGCGCTTGTTCTGCCTGGCTCTCGGCGCTACTTACACATATCCCTTAGATTGAATATACCGTTCGAGTCTTGGAGGGTCAATCCGCAGGGTGTCAAGCTGAGTTCGTTCGCAGTCATTCTGCAACGCGCGTCACTGTACCCTGGTGGCATCACCGTGGATTTCGAGCCAGTCGCGCAACGCCGTCACAACCCTCGGGTCAAGTTGAGTGCCGGAGCAATTGCGCAACTCGGCCACAGCCTCCGCCGCCGTGCGGGCGCACTTGTAACTCGAGCCCCGAACCATGCAATGGAAAGACTCCGCCACCGCCACGATTCGCGCCCCGAGCGGAATCTCTTCTCCCATCAGGTGGTCCGGATAACCCTGCCCGTCATAGCGCTCGTGGTGGTGGCGGACGATGCGGGCAATACTTTTCTGTTTCAAAGTCTCCAGGATCTTCGCGCCCCAAGCCGCATGGCTCTTGATTTTTTCAAACTCTTCCGCCGTCAGCAGCGAGGGTTTATGCAGCACGTCCTCAGGCACGTGAATTTTCCCGATATCGTGAACGATGGCCGCCAGCTTGATGTCTTCAATTTCCTCCTCGGATAATCCCACCTGCCGGGCAATCTTGGCTGCCCACCAGGATACTTCCTCGGAGTGGCCCCTGGTATAGGGATCTTTAGCCTCAATCACGAAAGAGAGGGCAGTGCCGGACGATAACTCCGTATCGACACCTAACCTGTCAGTTTTCAGCCGCGGTCCGGAACGCCAGCCGGGATTTGAATGGAAACGATGACCACTTACAGAGGAAACAGCACGTGAGTGGACGGGGACGGTTTAGCGTCGCCTCGACCGCCACACCCGCGTCCAATGGCAGGACTCCCCTTGTTCATCGGCCGAGGCAGAGTACACCTACCCTCGCCGATGGCAGGGTGCAAGTGCAAGGAAAAGGCAAGCCCATCCCATGTATCTTTACAAGGGTCGGGCGATTACTTGTGAGTGTTGGCCTCAATCCTCTCTAAGAGGGCGATAAGCTTATTTGTTTTACGAATATAGATCGTGGGAACATAGATTGCCAGCAAAGCAACCACGACCAGAGCGCCGCCTAGCATTGTTACGGACCAACTCATAGAATCCTCCGGTAAAATTGAGATCGAGAATTACGGGACATATATATACAACGACTTGAAGGCCTCAGCAACAAGTAAATTGAGGTTGAATCGCAAGAGCTGATATTGCACCCGGGGGCCAAAAAAATTGCAGGTGGACCGGATCAGAACAGCTCTTGCCAGGGCCTGTGCCTCCAACTCTTGTGCTTAGACCCGCCCCGATTGTGTCTTGAAAGACATGGATCTTGAATGGTACTAAAGTACGCATGGCCCGCAGGGCGGGAAGATGTGAATCGACCGGCAGCCGGAAGCGGTGCGGTGTTCCTCAACGCCGATGCACTCGAAAACGAAAGCCGGGCGGCCGGAGTCCAGCGCTACGGCGTGTCTACAGGACACCGTATTTCAAGTAGACCTCACGGAGCGTCTTGCCCTCCAGAAGTTCCTTACGGGAAAGATTTTCTTTGTGCACTTTTTCCTGGGCCTTCACCAAGACTGCTTCTTCAACTTCATTAGGCACCACAACGATGCCATCAAAGTCGGCGAAGATCAGGTTGCCGGGCTTCACCACCACTTCGCCGCAACGGATGGGAACATCATAGGCCATCACCATTCCGCGCCCCATGGAATCAAGGGGGCGGATACCGGAGTAGTACACGGGAAATCCCATTTCGATGATCCGGTTGCAATCCCGGATCTGGCTGTCGCACACGCATCCCACCGCGCCATTTCTTTTCGCCACCGTGCTCATCAGCTCACCCCAGGGCGCATTCGTCCCGGCATAGTCAGTGGAATGCACAATCACGTCACCGGGTTTTAGCGAATCCACGGCTTCGATCTCGAGGCCGTAAGGGTCCTCGTCGTTAATGTACTCGGTTTCCATCCAGCGCAGCGTGCGCGCATGGCCAACGAAACCACAATTCCTTCGATCGGGCAGCAGGGGGCGCAGCCGGTGGTGCATGGCCTGGTGGCGATAGCCCAGCCCATCCAGGATGTCGCACACCGCGGCTACATACAGATTCTCGCGAATGAACTTCTCAATTTCAGCAACGCTGGCAAACATAGGCGCCACCCCTTGGTCATTTGATCGGGTGATCGGGTGATCCGGTGATCGGGTGAACAAAGAACACAGACGCGAGCTGTCGTCTGTCCTCTGGACCCTTAGGTCTCCCGGTATCCCGATTTCCCGACGTGCTCGTTGTTCACGCGATCACCCGATCTCCCGATCCTACGACTCGCTAAAATCAATCATGATGGGCCGCTCGCGGAAGCCACGAGTCTTAATCGCGCAGTAAATGAACCCCGCCGCAAACCAGACGCCGCCCATGATCTTGGCGGGCATCTTGAGTCCCAACCATATCCAGAGACAAAACACGAATCCGATGAGGGGCATCGCCACGTCGGCAAACCATCGCCGTTTGCGGCCAGGCTGCTGCACGACGGCGAATTGCCAGAAGGTGGCCATGTTCACCCCCATGAACGCCAGAAACGCGCCGAAATTCAGGACCTCCCCAGCCTGTTCATACGACACGAACAGCGTCCCGATATAGGCCACGATTCCGATCAACAAGATATTCCAGTTGGGAGTGTTGCGCTTGGGATCCAGGTGGGCAAAAAACTTGCGCGGAACAACGTTGTCTCGACCCATGCCGAAGAGCAAACGAGCTGCGCCCACCTGGCCGGTCAGCCCCGCACCGATCGTGGCGAGGATCAACACCAATCCTAAAGCTTGGAACAGCAGCGGCCCGCCCACCCGGCGCGTCACATCCATGAAGGCGGTTTCAGCATTGTGGAAAGTATGGAAGTCCGGCCAGACTCGTTGTCCGAGGTAGATCTCGAGGCCCCCCACAATTCCGGTGAACAAGCAAACCGAGACGGTAGCCAGCATGACGTTGCGCTTGGGGTTCTCCACGTCCTCAGCGAGGGTGGTGACGCCGTCGAACCCAATATAAGTTAGTGCGGCGTACGATGTGGCGGTCCAGATAACTCGCATGTTGAAGGTCTTGGGATCGTAAAAAGGCTGGAAAGAGAAAACTCCGGACCATCCCTCGAAATGGAAAAGGTAGCGCACCGCCAGGATCATGAAGATGCCGATAACCACGCACATGATGGTGAGGAGGATGACATTGGCGCGCGCCGTGGCTCGGATACCCCGCAGATTTAGAACGGTCATGGTGCCCACAAAAAGCGCCGCCAGCACGGCGTACGGGATGAACGGGAAGAAGCGCTGGATGGTCAGAGCCCCATAAATGCCGTTCAGAAGTGGCTGGATCAGGTAATCAAGAAACATGGCCCAGCCGGTGAGGAACCCCAGGTGCGGATTGAGTCCGCGCCCCACGTAAGTGTACGCGGAGCCGGCTGTGGGGTAGAGGGTCGCCATCCTTCCATAGCTGACGGCGGTGAGCATCATGGCGATCATCGCAATCAAAATGGTGGTGACGAAGTGGCCGTGGGAAAGGACCTGCGCAATCCCGAACATCGGCACGGGGGCGATGGGCATGATCAGCACAATGCCGTAGAAGATCAGATCCCACAAAGTGAGGACGCGACGCAGGCGCGGTACCGGGGCAGCGGCTCTTCCTTTTTCATCTCGAGCTGTGACGTCGTTCAAATGGGACTCCACGATTTAGCATCTGTCATTCTCTGCTCAAATTGACAACGCCCACGAAGGTTTTCGCACATCCCGTCAAAGTTCATGACGGTATTTCGACAGAAGTTCCGCCCCCGACTCTGTCACTCGGAGGACATACTCGAGCCGCATGCCCCACTTGCCCTCGAAATACATACCGGGTTCAAGCGCAATGATCATGTTCGGCTCGAGCGGAATGGTGTTATAAGGCACAATCCGCGGTTCCTCATGCCAACTGATCCCCAAGCCATGGCCGGTGTGGTGCGGGTAACTCCCTCCCAGCTTCCCTACCCCGGTTCGCACCAGCTTATCCAGGTCACAGGCCCGAAGGCCCGGACGGACCTTGGCGATGGCATCCGCAAGCACAGCCGCCAGCCCCTCAAATGCTTCCCGGTATTCCTTATTCGGTTCACCGGCGCAGCAGGTGTTGCAGCTATCTCCCCAATAACCGAGATGTCGAGGAACCAAATCCACGATGAGCAATTCTCCCGCCTCGAGCTTCCGGCCGGAAGGCGGGCCTCCCGTGAGCGCGGTGCGCGGGCCGGAAACCACATCCGCAATGATCGGGACCCGGCCTCCTTCCTGAAGCTCCATCGCCTGGCGAAGTGCGGTGAAAATTTCGATCTCGGTGCGCCCGGCCGTTGCGTGCTGCTTGGCTATTCCCTGGCCGAGGTCGCACAAGGCCAAGGCTGCCCGCATGGTTTCGATCTCCTCCGCATCCTTCACCATGCGAAAAGTAGAGAGGTCTTCCTCGATCGAGCAAAACCCCAGGTGCGGGCACTCCGAACGTAAAGCATCGAGGAGCGCAGCGGGGATTTCCTCCAACTCAACAGCAACTTTGCTTGCCGGCAGCGCCTTCAGCCTGGCAACGAGTTTTGCGGAAAGGTCCTGAACCGCGAACATGGGCCTGTCGATGATGTAACTCGAAAAACTCTCCCGCCTCACGCCACTGTCGATACCTTCCCCGGCTTCCATGTCGGCCAAGTACAAAGTCGGTTGCTCGCCGCGAATCCACAGTAACGCTCCCAGCACAGGAGTCATGGGAGAGGGTTCAAGCTCCACGGTGGCCCGGTAGCCCGTAAAGTACCGGAGGCTGGTAAAGGAGCTGAGCAAGGCATGCTCGATGCCTTTTTCGCGGAGAGTATTGGACAGTCGCGCTAGTCGCTCGGGAACCATGTTCTGCCTCCTAGCTCGTGGGCGGCAAGCCAACGCCGATGCCGCCGCTTACCTCCACCGTGGAACCTGTCATAAAGGAGGCGTCGTCGCTGGCCAGGAACACTGCCACGCGGGCGACCTCTTCAGGTTTCCCGATACGCCAAAGAGCATGGAGCTTGCCCGCGGCTTTTCGGGCCTCGGCGGGATCCGGTTGGACCTCGAAATACCCCCAGGCTAACCCCGCGTCGATATATCCCGGACAAATGCAATTCACTCGAATCCCTTCTTTGCCGTGATCGATGGCCATGGCCTTGGTCAGAGCGATGATTCCACCCTTGGTCGCGCAATAGCCCGCGCACATAGGCTCGACAAAAAAGCCGTTCACGGAGGCCATATTCACGATGCAGCCCTTTGTCTTTCTCAAATGCGGCATACAATACTTCGAGCAAAGAAAAACTCCCCCCAGATTGATGCCCATCTCTCGCGTCCATTCCTCCACCGTGGTGTCTTCCACCGTTTTGTTCACCTGGATGGCAGCGTTGTTGAACAGCACGTTGATCCGTCCGAAAGATCGAAGTGTTCGCTCCACCAAGGCTTGGACCGATTCAGGGTCCGCCACATCGGTCCTGACGGCAAGCGCCGTTCCTCCTGCGGCCTCGATCTGTTTCGCAGTTTCCTGCGCGCCCTCGAGGTTAATGTCAGCAACGACCACCCGAGCGCCTTCCTTGGCAAACTCCAGCGCGCCGGCGCGTCCAATGCCGGACGCAGATCCGGTAATGATCGAAACTCGGTCTTCAAGCTTCATGTTCATAATCGCCCCAATGCGCCCCTCCACGTTTCCGGCTTGCGGTAGACGGTGGCGCTTATTTCCACTGCGAACTCTTCCCCTGGCTTCAGGGTCCGGCTGGTCTTCTGCTCGTAAGCCTGCGCCAGATTCACCGGAACACTCGTCCAAGGTTCGAGGATGACGTGGTGCAGGCCGCGCCAACCGCCGTAGTTGAGCCACAACCACAGGCTCGGGCACTGCTGGAGCGGGAAACGCAGAAGGAATCCTTCGCCTGAGGAAGAGTCCTCTACGGCATAGACCCCCTCTTCGAGATCGACGGCGTAATGGCCAAAACAGATGTTGGCTTCAATGCCTTGGACCTTGTCCATCTCCGCCCTGCCCGCCTCCCCTTCCAGAACCGGCCAGTCGTAGCGCTGGCCACGCTGACCCCAGCCAGGCTGGTTACATTGCGCAACAATCCCGTGCTTGGCAGGCACGCGCAGGACCGTATGCTCATTGACGGCGAGGGCTGGGTGCGTCCCCCAAATAAAGTCAACGGACATCGGCCCCAGATTGCTGATCCGGTATTGCACCCGCACAACCGGCGAGATTCCCTCCACCGTAAGCGTCTTCACTGCTTTCACGGGACTGATGGGTCCGAAGGCGGATAGTTGCGCCTCCGCATCCCTCCCGCGACGGCTCACCGAATCGACATTCCATCGCAGGGAACGCAATTCCCCCAGGCTCGGATAGCGCTGCTCCCGGAAAACGCATTCATCACAAGTGGGAAATGCATCATCCCACCCCCCGCACCAATAATTGTCAAATTCGGCTTCGATGGGGAAGGTCTGCGGAGCGATTCTCGGGTTATGCCAGAGAAAGTTCCTTCCGGTTGGTTTCCAAATCAAGTCATAGATTTTCGCTCCGACCTCAGGAAGCACGCGGACTTTGAGCCAGCGGTTTTCGAGATCGAGAGTGGTTAACGATCCTAGCCCGTTCTTACGAAGAGAATGCGATGCCATGGTAATCGGTCCCGGGGTCCGGTGCAAAGCTGTCAGCTCTCAGCCGTCAGCTCTCAGCGACCCCTCCTGTAGGCATTACACCGAATACGCCTTTAGGGTCTCGGCATTGATCTCAATCCCCAGCCCTGGTTTCGTCGGAACGGCCACTTGACCGTCCTCGACTTTGAATGGTTCTGCCAAGAGTTTTCGCCGCAGAGCGGACTCCGTCACCGAAAACTCCAGGAACGCTGAATTCGGGATGGCTGCAATCAATTGCAGGCAGGCGGCCACCAACACGCCGGTTCGAAAGGCGTGCGGCACGCACAAGCGATTCACCTCGTGAGCCATGTAAGCAATTCGCTTCGCCTCCGAAAGTCCACCCACGCGTGAAATATCCGGTTGAATTACGTCCAGGTGAGCATCCCAAATCAGCCGGCGGAACGTCCACCGGCCCACGTCCTGTTCCCCTGCGGCAATCCGCAGCGAGGTAAAATCACAGAGACGCTGATAATCCTCGATGGCCTCCGGGGGGAACGGTTCTTCCATCCAATAAATACCAAGGCTTTCAAACTCCTTGGCGGCTTGCATGGCCATCTTCAACGAGTAGCCATGGCCGATGTCAATCATTACCTCGACATCGCGTCCCACGGCCTCTTTTGCCGCCGCGGCGAGTTGGACATCTCTTCGCACGTCTTTGCCCAGCGGGCCGTAACCGAATTTCATGGCGGTAAAGCCCTGCTCGGCATAGCGGCAGGCCAATTCCCGCACTTCCCGCTCCGTCTCGGGCATCAGCATGCTCGCGTAGGCGCGGACCTTTTCGCAGAAGCTCCCCCCCAGCAACTTGTGAACGGGCTTGCCAACCGCTTTTCCCAGGATGTCCCACAAGGCCATGTCCACGCCGCTCATGGCATGCAGCACGACGCCCAGCCGCCCGTAATAATTGGTCTTTCGGTACATGCGTTCCCAGATCTGCTCGATATCGAAAGGGTCCATGCCCAGCAGGATCTCACGCAGCCCGTAACAGGTGCCGTGCGACATTTCAGCGTTCACAACGGCTTTGCCTACTTCCGGGGAAGTGTCGACCTCTCCGTACCCCGTGATCCCTTCGTCCGTTTCGATGCGGATCAGGAGGTCATCCTGAGTTCCGTCGGCAACCGCTTGCCGCTCCGGCAGACGCAGGATAATTCCTTGCACGTCGGTGATTTTCATTCCCAGCCTACCCTTCGCTTTGGCGTACCCCAACCCAGCCCCGGCTTGGTAGTCCCTCAGTTTGACGTAGAGGCCGCTTTACGCCGCCACAGCTTCAATCCGAGGACGCTACGCCCGGCCGCTACGCCCGGCTAACAGCTTTTAACAAACCCAGGTATAATAGCCATGCTGGGGACTTGAGTGTCAAGTCTCCCATTGTCAATTTTGGGTTTTGGGTTCAAAAGGTTGAACGCATTCGAATGGCGGAGGGCAGCCATGGGTACGCAGAGAACTTATCTCGTTCCGTCGACCATGCGTGCGATGAGGGTGCTTGAATTCCTCGCCCGCTCAAACCGGGGGGCTTCCGTTTCTAATGTGTCCCGCAGCCTGGCGCTTCCGAAGAGCTCCACCTACCTGCTCCTGAAGACACTCGAGCAAGAGGGCTACTTGCAAAGGAGCGCCTGGTCCGGAAAATTCTACTTTGGCGTCAGGCTGGTTCGCCTCTGCCGGAGTGCTCTGGCTAATCTGGACCTGCGCGAAGTCGCCCGGCCCTCTCTAACCAGTCTGATGCGCCAGACCGGCATCACCGTTCACCTGGCAGTTTTAGAAGGAAATGAAGCGGTCATCATCGACAGGATCTCGCCACCAGGTTCGAGCGCAGGCGCTGATTGGGTGACCCGCAGGCTGGATGTAAATTGCACCGGGGTCGGCAAGGCCTTAGCGGCATACCTTCCTGAAGAGCAATTCGAGAAACTTATCACCGCCCAGCGCTTCGCCCGGCATAACGACAACACTATCGTTACGGTTCCTGGCCTAAAAAGGGAACTGTGCAAGGTGCGCGAGCAAGGCTACGCCCTGGATGACGAAGAAGATGAGATTGGAGTCCGCTGCGTCGGCGTTCCCATTCTTGACAGCAGCCAACAGGCCTTCGCTGCCATCAGTCTGGCGGGAACCACCGAACTCATACCCCTCGAGCGCGTCCCGAGCTTAGCCAACTCCCTCAAGCAAACTGCTTCAGAAATTTCCTTCCAGATCCGGCCGCCGCAGGCGGACGACTTCAGTGGATCTGATATTGTTCAACAGATTGAATGAAATGCATCCAGCCGGCTTCCTCCATCTTGACTTCTCATGGGGTTAGTCTACGATTGCAAGCGTCGTTGCTTATCGCGTTTTCTTCACCTTAGAGGGAGCATCTTCACGCTTTGGTTCGTCTTTGGCAGGCAGAAAAGGTCTGCTGGGTTCATGGAGCTGAATGAATCGAGGGGAGGCATCGAATGAACGGTCGAGCCAGTTCTTTGCGGGCATTGGCATGTGGGTTCATATTCTTGCTTGCCGTGCATCTCGCGCTCGGAAGCGTCGGCGGCAGCATTTCCGGGCTGGTCACGGATCCGAGCGGCGCAGTTATTGTGGGGGCTGAGGTCGTAGCCCTGAACACCGAGACCTCCATCCAGCACACGGCCAAGACGGACACCGCAGGATTCTACTCTTTCCCCGCCCTGCCCATTGGACACTACCAGATTGAAGTCCGGGAAACCGGGTTCAAATTGTTCCGAGTAACAGATCTAGCAATAGACGCTAATACCGCTCTGCATGTTGACGCCACGCTCCAATTGGGCGCCGTTACAGAGGAGGTAAGCATTTCCTCGACCGCCGTTCACGTGGAAACCACCAACACGCAGATGGGCGAGGTTATTGGTTCCTCCAGGATCACCACCGTCCCCTTGAATGGCCGCGGTTACACTGACTTGCTTGCTCTTCAGCCGGGTGTGGTTCCGGTTGAATCCGGCGAATACGGCAATTACAACAGCCCTCCGCCCGTTTCGGGGGATCTGAACGCGGGGCATCTTTCCATCAGCGGGCAGCGGGAAGCAGCCAATGGGTTCATGGTCAACGGCGGCAACGTGCAGGAGGGAATCGAGATGGGCACGGCGATCATTCCTAACCTCGATTCCATTGCCGAATTCCGAATCCTAACCAATAACGCGGACGCAGAGTATGGCAATTACGCGGGTGGGCTCGTCAACGCCATCACCAAGTCCGGCACGAACCAGTTTCACGGAGATGTTTTCGAGTTTCTGCGCAACACCGACCTCGACTCCAGGAACTTCTACTCCTACAACCAGACCAATCCCCTGACAGGCGCGGAGATTCCCGGATCAGCGATCGCCGCCTTCCATCAGAACCAGTTTGGGGGCACACTGGGCGGGCCGATTCGGCGTGACAAATTGTTTTTTTTCACAGACTATCAGGGAACTCGCACCGTGGTAGGCGTAGACAGTGGTCTTATACCCGTTCCATCGATTTCCGACAAGGCGGGGAACCTGCAGGATGTAGCCAGCCAGCTCACCGGAACGGTCGCGGGCACGTTCTGGGCCAATACACTGGCGCAGGAATTAGGCTATCCAGTCTCAGCCGGCGAGGCGTATTACACCAGTGGCTGTTCCTCCAACACCGAATGCGTATTCCCTGGCGCGCAAATCCCTCAGTCCGCGATTTCCGCCCCGGCGAAGCAACTCTTGCAATATATTCCGTCTCCCAACGTCGGTGCGGACTTCTCCACTTCAGCTTATAAGCAAACGTTACGAGACGACAAAGGCAGCGCTCGGCTGGACGCCAACACCCGCCTCGGCATGCTCTCCGGCTACTACTTCATTGACGACTTTGCCTTGATTAATCCTTACGGCGGCGCGAATGTTCCGGGGTTCAGCACCGACAACGGCGGCCGGGCGCAGATGGTGAACTTCTCCGCCACCAAGTCGTTTGGACCCAGCTCTGTCAATGAGCTGCGTCTTCAGTACATGCGCAACATTGTGTTGGTCGGCACGCCTGTCGGCGGACTTGGGGTTTCGCTCAGTTCGCAGGGCTTTGAGGTAGGCCAGAACACACCCGGCATCGTGGTGCTCGCGCCTCAAATCGAGGGCGTTGAATCGGTCGGCTTCAATAACTTCGGTATCGGGGTCACTTCGGATACCAACCAGAGGTACGAAAATACCTACCAGATCCTGGACAACTTTTCCAAGGTAAAGGGCACCCACACGCTGAAGTTCGGCGCCAGCTTCCACTACGACCAAATCACTTATTATCAAAATATTCAGAACAACGGAACCTTCTCATTTAACGGAGATGAAACAGGCGTTGACTTTGCTGATTTCCTGATTGGGGCGCCCAACTCCTACGTCCAAGGCCAGGAATTGCCCATGTACAACCGCTCCCGCTACTACGGCCTGTATGGCCAGGATAGCTGGCGCGCTCGCACCAACTTGACCCTGAACTATGGCTTGCGCTGGGAAGTCAGCACTCCCTGGTGGGAGGCGCATCACCAAATCGAGGCACTGGTTCCCGGCCTCCAGTCGGTGGTGTTTCCCGGCGCGCCGCCAGGTTGGGACTTTCCAGGCGATCCGGGGATTCCCGGCACGCTCGCCCCAACGCGCTACAACAATTTCGCTCCCCGCATCGGCATTGCCTATTCTCCCTCCTCCAGCGGAGGATTCCTTGGCAAATTGTTGGGTGGGCCCGGTAAGACGAGCCTCCGCGCCGCCTTTGGTGTTTATTTCACAGCGTTTGAGAACGTCACCAACATCAACGCGAGCGGGGACGCACCGTACGGAAATTATTATGTAAGCCCCACCCCTCCGATGTTTGCAACTCCCTTCATCGACCGCGGCACCGGAAATGACGAGGGCCAGCGCTTTCCGGTCCCCGTACCTCCTCTCGATGCGGGACCCAAGCACCCTGATAACTCCATCGACTGGTCGCAGTTCCTGCCGATCTCGAGCTCACCGGCTAGCTTTGTCCAAAACCGCCTTCCCTACGCCGAAGACTACAATATTTCAATCCAGCGCGAGTTCGGCGCCGCCACCTTGTTCGGAGTGAGCTACGTTGGGACACAGGGTCACCGGCTTATCGCTGACCTGGAAGCAAATCCCAGTAATCCAGCTCTTTGCCTGAGCGTCAGCCAAGCGAACCAAGTGCAGCCCGGAACGCCGCAATGCGGGCCTTTTGGCGAAACCGGGTCTTTTTACCCGATAGCCGGAGGCGTCATCAACAACATGCGGGAGCCTTTTGGGCCGGATTTTGGCAGCGACGGCTGGTTTGCCACGATGGCCAACTCAAACTACAACGCTCTCGAAGTCACCCTGCGCCACTCGACTGGTCCCCTCGACTTCCTTGCAGGCTATACCTATAGCAAGTCGCTCGATAACGCCTCGGGCTGGGGAGGGGGTCAGGGTGACATGATCAATCCCCTCAATTACAAGGCTACCAAATCGTTGTCTGCGTTCGATCTCACTAATAATTTCGTGCTGAGTTATAGCTACCATCTGCCTTTTGCTAAGCTCTGGCGGCCCAACCGCCTCACCGACGGCTGGGTGGTGACGGGCATCACGCGTTTCTCCACCGGATTGCCCCCCTTTCTCACTGAGCCGGATGACATGTCGCTTTTGGGCACTCCCTATTCAGGGCCTAACGGCAATGGGATCGATGAGCCAAACTACACACCCGGCAACCTTAACATTACAGACCCGCGAAAGGCGGATCCCAGCACTGACACCAACCCTTACTTTAACAAATCACTGTTCAGTCTCGAGACGCTGGGACAACTAGGGAATGCCAGCCGGCGCTTTTTTCACGGCCCTGGTCTGAACAACTGGGATTTCGCGTTGCTGAAAGAACTCCGTTTGACCGAATCAAAGAGTTTGCAGTTCCGCGGCGAGTTCTTCAACCTCTACAATCACGCTCAATTCGGGGAACCGCAGGGGAGTATCCTCAACTCGAATTTCGGCTTCGTGACAAGCGCAAACTCTCCACGCATCGGGCAGGTTGCCATCAAATTCCTTTTCTGAATCTCTGAGCAGTACCCGGAGTTGGCGATGATCAATTCTCGATGTCTTTCTTCCGTATTTTTAATTGTTCTTTGGCTGCTTTTACCGGCCCGCGCGCAGGATCAACCGGCCGGCCCGCGAATCACCATCGATCCCGCCCAAAAGTATCAAGAGATCCAGGGCTTCGGCGTGAACTACACCGGGCCCTACTTCCGCAACGATCAGAAGAAGATGTTCGACACGCTGATTGATGATCTCGGCGCCACCATGTTCCGAGTGGTGGTTTACCTCGTCTATAGCAACTGGGAGGAAACCCCCGGCCCCAAAGACTGGGAGTATTGGAACGACCGCTACTCCTCGCCGATTTTCGAGGCCTCTTGGAATGGTTTGCGATACTTGAACTCGCGCGGCATCCGCCCCATGTTGGCGCTCATGGGGCCGGTCCCCGGTTGGATGACCGATAGCAATCCAGCGCCACCCCAACACAAAGTGTGCCAGGAGCATGTTGCGCCCAACCTGCAAGGGCACTTGAGTCCCGCCCACTATGACGACTTCGCCGAGGAAGTGGACACCATGGCGGAATACGCCCGCATCCAGGCGCATGTTGACTTTGACTACTTCAGTCCCTTTAACGAGACGGACTGTTATCCACCTGAAGGTCCGCGAATCGATCCCGACGAGGCGCCCAAAGTTCTCGAAGCTGTGGCGCAGCGGCTTAAAAAGGAAGGGCTGGGAGACGTCCGATTGGCCGTTGCCGATAATGCAGTTATCACCAATGATTATACCGATCCCATTCTGAAGGACGATGAATTGATGAAGCAGGTGGGAGTCTTCACCTTTCACACTTACGGAGAGAACTCGATTGGCGCCCAAGTCGATCGGGTCAAATCCAGCAACTATTCCCGGATCCCGGTATGGCTCACGGAATACGGCGATTTGAACGACGAGGACAAGACCTTCGAAAATCAATGGAAGAACTTCTGCCTCGCCGCCAACCGGCGAGCCCTGACCGCTCTCAATCAGGGCGCCAACGCATTATTCTATTTTGACGCCTTCGACGACTACGAAGAGTGCGCCCGGCGATTGTGCTTTTACGGCCTATTCCGCAGCGCCAGCCATGTCTATTCACCCAAGAAGAGTTACTACGCCACCCGGCAGCTTTATCATTTCGTGCGCCCCGGTTGGCGCAGGATCGCCGTCTCGACCGATGGTTCCGGTTTGATCCTGTCGGCGTTCCAGGGCCCATCGCCGTATGCCCTGGTGGTGGTAGGAGTGAAAGACGGCGGCCCGAGCCGCTTCAAAGTCGAGCTCCCGCAGATTGCCGACGCCCCGACGAGCTGGGACCTGTATGAGACCACGCGTGAACTGGATTGCCAGAGAGTCAGAACCGTTCCTGTGCAGGCTGGCCACGCGGAAATCGATCTTCCCGCCCAAGCGGTTTTCACTCTAGTCGGGCGCCCCGGCAAGTCCGAATGAGCTTGTATGTTCTTGAATCTGGAATCTTGAATCTGAAATCTCAAATTTCAAATCTTCAATTTAGAATTGCGGCTCTCTTGTATGTTCTTGAATCGGAAATCTCAAATTTCAAATCTTCAATTTTCTTTTGCGGCTCTGCCGCGCTGTGGTTCACTCTTTTTCCGAGTACCTCTTCAGCCGCTCTTTGTCTCCCCATACCGATTCCGTGTGGGCAAGGATTTCCTCCGGCGTGAGCCAAAGCGGCTTCATTTTTCTTTGGCTATGCAGCCGAGCTATATCGTTAAAGTGGGGTGAGTCAGGGTTCTCCGATTCTCCGAAGGGGGAGAAGGCTCCAAGCCTTCTTGGGCGAGCCCTCCTCGACCACCAGCAGGTGGCCCCAGCCGTCGTCGCAGTGAATCGTTCCGTCTTCTTGTTGATGGCCGTCATGGGGATGGAGCACATAGAACACGCCCGTTCCATCCATCGGAAACGTGCCGCCTCGTTCGACAACGGTCCGCTTGGTGCGCAGCAAACGCTGCAAGTAATCGCCATCCCAGCGATATTCGTGGGGAATAAATCGCAGGTAGCCGTCACCGAGAGCTTCAAAACCCAGCACTTCCGCCTGGCGCCCCTGCGCATCACGATACTCCAGGAACATCTTCTCCAGATGGTCTTGCGCCTGCGCATACCCGTGCCCAAAGAAAGTAGCCTCCTCGGTTTCGCCGACAATGTGCGGGACAGCATAGTCGTCCCGATAAATCGTGACTTGATCGGCCATCGAATCCCGCGCGCGAAGATCCCCGGCCAGCGCGGCAAGTGCCACGACGAGAACGCAGACCACCCGACCCATGGAGCCCATTTGTGTCATAGTCAATCCACAGCCCTCCCCCCTGGTTCTTGAATCCGCAGCCCTCTCCCTGGGCTTTTGAAGCAATAGCCGTGTCCCTTGGTTCTTGAATCGACAGCCCTCTCCCTGGGGAGAGGGTGTCGGGCTCCGGCGTTTTCATCAGCCGGAGCACCAAATGAACCCACAGCCCTCTCCCTGGGGAGAGGGTGTCGGGCTCCGGCGTTTTCATCAGCCGGAGCACGACGGGTGAGGGGTCTCTTCCTGAATCTCACGCGACCCCGTCCCTCCTCAACCCACACCCGCCTTGCAAAGCGGCGTAGAGCATTCGCAAGGGGAGAGTATAACCCGCTGCGAAGTTTTAGCGGGGAACAACAGCCGTGCTAACGCAGGGAAGGAACCCCTCCCCTGGGCAAGCGCTGCTGTTGTTCATTTTTTTCTTGACACTTGACCGGACTTATGGTAGCCTATCGCGGTGGACGCACTCCCGCCTGGAGGCGGCTGCGGAAAGGCAGAGGACAGGGACCAGCAGGGTGGACTAGGCAGAGGGTTGGCCCAAAAAGATGCCATTTTGACGAAACGAACTCAACAAGGTTCTGGAAATCAACGACTTGGCTTTTTGGAGTGCTACAAATGAACTGGTTTTTGACGGCAAACGAACTCAAATTTGTGCCCCAACCCACCTATCGTCCAAACTCGGACTCAGATTCTCGGGTCCAAAGGCTCCCGTCATGTTTGCGCGAAGCACCTTGGAGTGCGGCAGCGAAGCTGCCGCCGTTATTTCCATCCAGCCGCGGAAGCTTCGCTGCCGCGGTCCCCTTCGAACACATGCACTCGATGTCCAAGACAACGAAATTTGAAGGAACAAACCGTGAATGTATATGAAAACAAAGGGCCAAGACAAGAAGTCGAGCACTCAAGAGTCGAACGCGCGACCAAAGTCGACCGACAGCCAGGGGTGTGTTTGTTAACTCCTCGACCCTCGACTGTCGACTTTGGACTCTTGAGATTTAAGGAACAAACCGAGAATGTCTATGAAAACAAAGGACCACTATCGTAAGCGAGGAATTTACCAGGCACTCGCCACTGGCCACTAGGCACTAGCCAGTGGCCACTTAGGTGACAAAAATGACTACATCAACCGCACGCTCTCTTCCTCCTCTTCTTCTTGGATTCAGCCTCTTCGTCTCGAGCTCGGCCTACGGCCAGTCTTCTGGAGGGCCGGAGCCTTCCGGTTGGTTTGCCGGGGATGCGCACGTCCATCGGGGCATCGGTTGCGGCCGCTCCAATGAGGCAAAGATGCTCACCCCGCAGCAGCTTCTCGACATGATGGAGGTCAACAATCTCGCGGTGATTTCCGTGCTGGCCGATGCCGGCAATGGCGAGATCAAATTTGCGGATCAAGACCTCTCCATGATCGACGGGCACGACAACGCCGTTTCTACCCCCCAACGCATTGTCCATTGGGACGCGGAATGGCACTACGATCCGGAAGGGGTCACTTTTGAAAGGAAGATGATCGGCGGACACCTGATCCTGCTCGGCTTGAAAACGGGAGGACAGCCCTTTGCCCAATACACCTACCCGATTTTTGACTGGGCCAAGAAGCAAGGAGCCATCGCCGGATTCGCCCACATGCAGTACCTGCCTTTCGCCTTCTACCCGCCCCCGGATGGCATTCCAACCTCGCTCGACTGTTGCGCGCCGCTCGAATACCCCGTCGAAACTGCGCTCGGATCAGCCTCGTTCCTCATGGAAGATGTCCACGGGAGCGATACCGCCTTGCAAGCTTACTATCGCATCCTGAACACGGGTTTTCGGCCGGGGCTTGTCGCGAGCACCGATTATTCCTGCAATTATAGCGAGCCGCTCGGAACTTTGCTTACCTACGTCCGCATCCCTGATGGCCGCCTGACTTACGACCAGTGGATCGATGGCTTTGCCAAAGGACGAACCGTGATCTCGCGCAATGCCCACACGGAGTTCCTGGACCTTAAGGTGAACGGAACGGCGCAACCCGGCGATGAGATTCACGTCGAGGGGAACCGGCCCGTGCGGGTGCGAGTCGAGTGGCGGTCGCTCAACCACGACCTGGGCAGAATCGAGTTGGTTCAGAACGGCTCCGTGGTGGCTTCCCAACCCGCCGAAGTGACTCCCGATACTCCGGCGGTCTTCGAGACCACGCTCGTCTTTCGGCACAGCGGCTGGCTCGCGGCGAGGCGCATGGACTGGCAGAACGGACATCGCTCGCATACCGGCGCCGTCTTCGTCATGGTGGGTGGCGCGCCCATCCGCGCCAGCGCCTCCGATGCCCGTTTCTTCGTCAGTTGGATTGATAATCTCCTTAAGCAATCGTCGCCGGGAGGCGAGTGGAGCGATTTCTTCAGTAAGGACCGCTCCGCTGCCCAAGAGCGGTATCGGAGAGCCCGCCAGATCTTCTTGCAAAGAGAGATCGAAGCGCGACAACAGGGGAACCCTTAAGCCGTCCCCAGAAGTCAGGGGACGTACAGTGGAATGGCACAGGCAAGAGTGCCTGTGCTACTTGAGTCAATCATGTTAAAGAAAGTCCGGTACCGCCAGGGTTTGCTTCGCGTGGTTCTCGTCGCCGCACTGGCGCTCGCGGGGATCGTGGTAGCCGGGACCTGCTGTTTCGGTCCGCGGCTTTTCAGATACGGCAGTAGCGCTGCCTCACCAGTTGGAGACCAAGCGAACACCCCCGGTCCGGATGTCTTTAACGGCCATAAGGTGATGCTCGACGGCCAGAACAAGATCCTTCCTTGGGCGCCACAATCGCTTGTGCGCGCCCCCAACCCCTCAGCAGCCCCCGTTCCACTGACCATCGCCTATGACCACTTCCTTCGCCTGCGCTGGGAATTCATCAAAACCAAAGTTCCCAACTGCCCCGGTCCTCCGCCCAGATCATCCTATCCGGCATACTATTTCTATTGTGCTTTCTGGGATAAGAACGGAGTCCTGGAACCTGACACCTGGATGAACGACGTGGCAGAGAAGATTCCGAATTGGTTTGAGTCGGCCCGTTTGTACTAAGCCTACACGGGCGATGCCTCCGTGATGACCATCGTGAGAAAGCTGATGGACTACACGCTTGCTCATGGCACAAGCCCCGCGACCTTTGCCTGGCCTGACTTTCCCTATACCACCACCAACGCCGGCGACATGGAATTCCGCGGCTTTACCAATGGAAATCACTTCGCTCTGCACGAGACTCAGGTTGGGTACGCGGGCGACATGGGATTGGTTTATTACCGGATGTACCTCTACAGCAGTGACCAGCAGTATCTGGCGGCTGCGCTCAACGTGGCTGGCACGCTGGCGCGCAAAGCGCGCGCGGGCAATTCCACACAGTCGGTCTGGCCGGACCGCGTCATCATGGATAGCGGGAAAGTCACGGCAGAGTACGGAGCGCACCTCGTCGGCTGTTATATGTTGTTTGACCAATTGATTCGGGCGCAGGCCGCCGATGTGAAGGCCTACGAAAATGCGCGCGCCAAAACTCGCGATTTCCTCTTGCACTACCCTCTGAAGACGGGCTACTGGGCTGACGGCCACACGGATAATGCAATAACAAGTAACATCTATAAAAGCAATACCCCTGAAAGTAACTTCACTCTGGCTCTCTTCGATTATCCCGAGCTGGACCCTGATTGGCGGGCGGATGTGCCACGTCTGATCAAGTGGACCGAGGACAACTTTGTTTTTCGTTGCGCCCCGGGCGAGCCGGCAACCCAGTGGGGAGCGAATATCGTCGGTGAGCAGGATTCGTTCCTGCCCAAGATGGACTATCAAACCGCGCGCTATGCGGCGGTATGCGCCCGGTGGTATGCGGTGTCGGGCGATGAAGCCTACAAAGAAAAAGCCTACCGGTCTCTAAACTGGGTGACCTACTGTAATAAGGCGGATGGTGAAGGCATTGAAAGCCCGGTCAGCAAGCATATCTCGAATTGGTGGTCGGACCTTTATGGCGAGTGTCCTCGGATGTTTTACCCGGCTTTCGCCGGGGTTCCCGAATGGGCTCCGCCGGGCGAAAGCCACATTCTGTATTCGGACGCAGTCCTCAACCACGTGTCCTATGGCGCACGCAACGTCCAGTACGCGGCAACACAGGGGCCGGGGACGGAGTACCTGCGTGTGGCCTTCCGCCCAACCAGCGTCACGCTCAATGGTTCTGAGCTTTCTTTGCGCCCCAATTTGAGTTCAGAAGGGTACACCCTGAGGGACCTCGGGCATGGGGATTACGCCCTGACTGTTCGCAGGGTGAAGCCCGGCAGCGTGGTGATCCAATGATGCCGTTCATCACTCAACCAGGGGTCCGGTCCACGGCGCGTTTTCCGACAGCTCGAGAGCGAACTGTTGGCCCGCGCGCAAACGCGTGGTTTTGAACACCATCACGATGGGGCTGCCGCTCTCGCCAGGCTTGATACCGATGACGTGGTAAGGCCGGCCGGGGGCAACATTATCGAATGAGAAGGAACCATCGGCGCCGGTTTTCGCCGTGGCAACGGCCGGCAGGGTTGGGATCAGCTCGAACGCTTCGGCTAGCGCCGTCTCGCAGAGCTGATACGTTTGCATGGGATCGGACTTCGTCTGCGCCATCGCCCGCCGGCATTTGCGTTGCAAATCCTCGAATGGTCTGGTCACGCCCGGATCAAAGAGGTAAACCTGCACGTCGCGCACGGGATTTGTAGCCGGCTTGCGGTTGATAACTTCGTTAACCGTCGCCCGGCCCCGCACGCTGGCCGGCGACACCTCTCCGACCAGTCGCTGGGCTTGTCCGGCATTGAGTGCTGCTCCCCCGAGCATTCCCAGCCAGATCAGGCATGCGAACACTTCGCGCATGATGACACCGCCTGTAACGCGGAGTTATGTAGTATGGAGAATACGAACGGAGAATAGCACCGCCAAAAGAAGCCTGTCAAGGAAAGGGAGACGACGATGAAGAGTTCACGTGCAGCGGCTCACGTCCTGCTTTTTCTTTGCGCTTTGATTGTCCTTGCCTGCACCACACGCACGTTCGCCCAAGAGGGCTTCTTCCACGCAGAGAATCGCAATGGCATCTGGTGGATCATCGATCCGCGGGGCGAGGCTACGCTCTCACTGGGCGTCGACAACATCAACTATGAATCCGATCGGGTCCGCGGCGCCGGCGCGTGCCCCTATTGCCGGACGCTCGACAAGATCTATCCCGACCACAACGCCTGGGGGCTCGAAGCGCTGGCCCGAATCCAAGACCGCCCTTATCAGGATTTTGTCGAGACCGTGAAGAAGGTGAACGCGGCAGCATTGGAAATCCACCAGCGTGCCGGCAAGGACTGAAGCTGTGCGGTGTAGGGGCGGCCCTTGTGGCCGCCCGAGGGTAAACTCGAGGAACCGAGCAGAGCTTTCCATTTCGCTGGTTGCAGCGGCAATCTTAAACGTTTGCGTGATTTACCGCCGCAGCGAGTCGGGCTTGGGCATTTTCGAACCTCACTCTACTTAGACGTCTTAGTACTTGAAAGGTTAGAAGAAGTTTGAAGTCCCCGCTACCTTATGAATCCCCTTCGGGGATTCCGGCCCGCTCCCCTTGGCGGGAGAGAGCAAAGAAGCCGCCCTCGCCGCAACTCAGGCTCGCGTGCTGTTTGGAGTCATTGCCAGTACGCTGCGGCTGGCGCTTATTGGTATTGCTCTAGGGATGGTTGCATCGTTTGCCGTCGGCAGGCTGATCGCGTCGCTGCTTTTTGGGACGACGCCCACCGACCCGGCAACCTTCGCAGGCATGGCTCTCCTCTTGTGTGCGGTTGCGATTGTTGCCGGATATATTCCGGCCCGGCGGGCGGCAAGCATCGATCCCTTGACAGCTCTTCGTGTCAATTGAGGGGGCGTTAGCCAGCCAGCGGCGAATCGGTGGAGCCAGCCTCAGCCGTGGTGTTCTGGCGGATCACACCGACTTGGTCCGTATAGTAATAGTTATTGCCAGTCTTCCCTACCGTAATAGGATTGGCGGTGATCGAGTAGGAGTAGATCCTCCCTGAGGGATCAGTGACACCCGGCGAATAGGTGAAGGTGTAACCGCTCTTGGAGCTTTCGGTCGCGCCGGGCGAGCCTCCCGAGAGTATGCTGTCGATTAATCCTGCGGCGGAGGCGACAACGCCCCCGCCTCCTTCCGGCGGACCCAAGTAACCCAAGGTTGGACTGTAGCCGCCATAGGTAGAACTGTATGTGGCTTCCGCCGTGTTGAACACGTGGAGGGAGCCCACGGCTGAAGCCTGATTGGCTGCGACCCGCGACCGCATCAGATTAGGAATGGCGATGGCTGCGATGACCAGGATGACTGCAACAACGATCAGCAACTCGATAAGTGAAAAGCCTCGTGGATCTGTTTTCATTATCCACCTTCGTACACAGCGCTAAATCAGGTAATGCTTCCAATGAGCTAGAGCATTTTCCCTGCCACTTGGAGTCCTGGTTGTTTTTCTTCTTTAAGGGGTAAGAGACATGTTTTCAAGCTGTTAGGATGGCTTTTGGGCTTGCCGCTATAATTCCTAGTATAAAAGTACCGTACCCGCCAATTTCCGTCGAGCCGCTGTGACATAATGTGTCATCGCTTGAGGTCACTTGCTGCCAGCGACGCGACGGCGTTGTGGTATGCTGTCGGCGCTGCAAAGCGGCACAAAACTGCCGCGCTCCAAATCAGTACAAGCAGAGGTGAAACGAGAATGGCTAAGCTACAAGTGAAGTTCACGGACTACTTCGCCCAGACAATCCAGCGCATGCGGGAAGACGGACTGTTGCTGGTGAGCACCGGCACGGACGGAAAACCCAACGTCATGACTATCGGCTGGGGAACGATTGGCTGCATCTGGTCGCGCCCGGTCTTCATCGTGTTGGTGAGGCCCTCGCGCTACACATATAGCCGCCTCGAACAGGTTAATGATTTCACAGTGAATGTGCCACCCAGAGAAATACCGGCAGCCGTAAGCCATTGCGGCAGTGTTTCCGGAAGAGATCACGACAAGTTCATAGAGGCGCAATTGACTCCGATTCCAAGCCGCGAGGTACGCTCACCCATTATCAAGGAGTGCGTTGTGCACTACGAGTGCCGCACCCTCCACCGCAACGATCTTGTGCCTGAGGCGCTGGCGCAGGCGGTGCGCGAGGAATTCTATCCCAGCGGAGATTTTCACCGCGTCTTCTTTGGGGAAATCGTGGCCGCGTATGCCGATGAAGACGCCGGCAAACGCTTGAGCGCCCAACCCGCCGGTGCCGGCAAGTCTCTCAGGTAGGCACCCAGGGAGCGCGGGCATCCCTTCGCTGCGCTCAGGGCAGGCTCTGCCCGCAGCGGGTCGCCCCGCCCGCGCGCGCCCTGAGAGCTAACAGGAGGATCACGACCCCCGACGAAGGAGAACCTCAGACCTCAAAAACAGAGGTCTGAGATACCCTTGCTCTCGTGGCGAGCGTCAAAGAGACTCATGAGTTGGCGAGAACCTCGTCCCGAACCAGATGGAGGCGGAGCGCCGCAGGCTGTTTCGGGTGGTCGAAGTTTGGAGCGTTGCATGCCAAGGCGCTCAGATGTATATTGCAGGCGGGTCAATGAAACCTGAAATGCCGCCCTGACCGGAACCGTACTCTTGTATTCGTCTCAACCCTAGGGGCCGGCGAGGAGTGAACTCTTGAACCAATGGGCGGAGCGGGCCAAGTTCTGGCGAACTATTCCACCACTTTCGACCGCCGTATTCCTGGCGGCTGTGTTCTGCCTGTTCGGCAGCATCGGTTTTCTATGCCTGGGCTTGAACCCAGACCTGGTATCGCCGCTGCGGAGAGCTTTAGTGGTTCTAATTTCGGGGGGTTTTGCCGTCGGCTATGCCCTTGCCGGCACCCGGCATAAGCCGAGAGCTTTCTACTTTCTTATTCCCAGCCACATCGCTGCCATCTCCTTGCTGCCCAAGCTGGGTCATCGCGCTGCCGCGAGTCTCAGTATCCCACCGGCCTTGGAACAGAAGATCTTGCTGGACAACATTGGAGCCATTCTAATGGTTGTAGGTGGATACATTCTGTTCTTTACCTTCTTTCAGCGGGAGGGAAGGCGGTACTTCAAGGCCCACACCGAAATCAGGCTGGCCAGTGAAATCCACCGGGCACTGGTGCCTTCCTTTGCGTTGCAGATCGGAGAATTTGAATTGCACGGCGTCTCCCAGCCAAGCGGAGAGGTAGGCGGGGATTTGGTGGACGTCATCCTCGAGGGGGACCGATGGTTCGGCTACGTGGCCGACGTCTCAGGTCATGGGGTTCCAGCCGGCGTCATGATGGCCATGGTCAAAAGCGCCGTCCGAATGCATTGGGTTCAGGGTCAAAGCGCATCAAGCCTGATGGAACCCTTGAACTCCGTGGTCAGAGCCGTGAGGGCGCAGGAGATGTTTGTCACTTGCGCTTACCTCCAGTCTGACGGCGGGACTACTCTCCGTTTTTCGCTGGCTGGCCACCTGCCCATACTCCACTTCCAAGCCGCCGCCGGAACGGTGGCTGAACATTCCATCCTCAACTTTCCTTTAGGCCTTTTTCCCCAACCGGCATTCGAGACCTCGGAGATTCAGTGTTCCCCTGGCGACGTTCTGGTGGTTTTGACAGACGGCCTCACCGAAGTCTTTGACCGGAATGGGACGGAACTGGGCTTGGAGCCTTTGAAGTGTGCCCTCCGGGAATCCGCCGCCGGGCCTCTGGAACAAATCTCGCTCCGCCTGCAACGCACGGCTCGCCAGCACGGACCTCCGGCCGACGACCAAACGATGCTCATCGTTCGCCGGTTGCCTCTTAACCGCGAATCTGCGACCTGATTCGTGCCCTTGGATTCGAAAGCGCAAACTTGTAGGGGCACCCCTCGTGGGTGCCCTGGCGGAGGGCAGGCACGAGGCCTGCCCCTACAAATCGCGCTTGGTTGCGGCTCCACCGCGCCGCGCTACGCTTGCTTTGGTTCTACTGCCGGGCGAGCGCGGCCAATTCGTTGGCGCGGCGTATGACCTCGGCGCGTTCCATCTTTTTGTATTTTTCAGGCAGGAGGCTCTTGCTCGTGCACTCCAAAACCGCGACCAGGTTTTGCAGTTCGATTTCAGTTGGGTAAGAAGGCGGGACAAAGTCCTCCAGGGCTGCTTTCAAGTCATCCACATCTACGGCTGCCTCATTCTCCAGCGCGCTCCTCATGCGAGCACGGATCAGGACCGCCTCGATATCAGCGCCTGACATTGTTCCGGCATGCTCCAGGAAGAACTTCTCGACCTCAGATGAACGGATTTCGGCGCCCGTTTTCTTTTGCATGGCGCGCAGAAGGGCCAAGCGCTCTTCATCCGTGTCAGGGTAAAAGAGGGCGATGTGTTCCTCGGCGCGTCCTTGTCGTTTAAGATCGACGGGCAGCAAATCAGGCCGGCAAGTGAGGAGGAACCAGATCACCTTTCCGCGCAGCTCGGTATTGCCCATGAACTGGGCGATCTGCGCGAAAACACGGTTCGATACTCCGCTGTCACCGGAACTCGAGCGATTACCCAACTGCGCATCCGCCTCGTCGACGATGACAGCAATCGGGCTCATGGCCTCGAGCAGGTTGAGCACCCGCTCCAGGTTCCCCTCGGTAACACCCTGCCACATGCTACGGAAGTTCTTCAGGATGACGGCAGGAATGCCGACCTCACCCGCAAAGCAGGTAGTCAGAAAAGTCTTCCCCGTGCCCACCGGCCCGCAAATGACGTATCCCATGGGGAGGACATCGGTTTTTCCGGCACGAATTGCGGCCGCTGCATTTTGCAGTTTCTTCTTGGCCTGATCGTTGCCTGCTACCAGCGAGAGGTCGAAGCGGCTCTGAATGAATTCCAACAGGCCCCCCGATTCCGACTCGATCAACTCTTTCTTCCGTTGAGTGAGGAATTTGAGGGTCAACGGCTGGTGATTCTGCACCGCATGGGAGATGAGAGTCTGCAACTGCACGCGCTTGAGGCCCGCCGTCAGCTTGGCCAGCGCAGCGTCACTCACTTCAGAGCCGGACGGCATCGGGGCGCCGGCCGACTGCGCGCGGATGAACTCGAGCCGCTCAGCTTCGTCGGGCAACGGGATTGCAATCGAGGCCACGGCGGGGTTCTGAACAATGCCCTGATTCAGGTCGGCCTGATTCTCGGTAATCAGGCAAAGGGTGACATCCGCCTGCAAGAATGCGGGGTTCAGAGCCCAGCGCTTCAGAATAACCAGCGCGTTGCGATCTTCAGCCGGCATCCCAGAGACATCGCCGGCGGGGGCGATGGTTTCCGCGAAGTCGATGATGAGCGCGATCTTCTTGCCTTCCGAGATCCGCAGCCGCAGGTAGTTATCCAGCAGGTTGAGCACCCCATCCGGGTTGCGGGGCAGGCCGGTGGCGTAATTGGTGCCGTGATAACTATCGTAGCCGGACAGGGCACGGAGGAAATCAGTTTGAGCCTCGGGCTGGGCAAAGGTAAGGCCGCCTCCACGATCGTAGCTCAAGATCAGATCGCGTCGCGGAAACAGAGCCTCGTTGAGGAAGCGCGGCAGGCTGACAAATTGAGTTGCGCCGCCGCGTCTCAGCGGGACGTAATCGCGCACGTTGCCATAGAGCACGAACATCGCGAGGGTGCGCGAATAGTATTGCTCGGAGAGCTCTCGCGCCCAGGCGGGCAGAGCTTCCAGGCTTGCCGTATTCGGAGTTGGTATGGTTGCCATATTCGGCAAGTGTAGGGGCGGCCCTTGTGGCCGCCCCTACAACTCAGTTCGCCACGCGCGAGCGCGGCCCAGGGCTGGAGCCCGAAGCCGAAGTTTCCGTGGGCAGCGGGGGCAGGGTTTCGTCCATGCCCGGCACGGCCATCTGGAAGACGGCCTCCACCTGCCGCACAGTCTCCTCGGTCTGCTCGACGTCGCGCACCAGGTTATCCAGTTGATCGCTCACTTGTTGTGGGTCGCGCATGGTCACAGACTGATCGTTGATCAGTTGCAGTACGTCTTCGATCGCTGAGCACTGCGCCTGCACCACCTTCTGGTTGTCGTGGACCTTCTGGTATTTTTCCAGCCGTTTGCCCAGGATTTCGATTCGCTTGCGGTTGATCTCCTGCACCTGCGGTGGATCGGAATTCAAGGCGCGCTGTAATTTGGCTAAACTCTGTTTGATAGGTTCGGGGTCGGTGGTCTGCAAGTACTCGCTGTGCTGGAAGTCGGCGTAGAGCAGACGGAGGTAGGACTCGAGAAGTCCTTGGAGCCTTTGTTCCATCTGCTCCAGAAACATTTGCGAGGTCGACGATAGGCGGCTATAGTTGGCGCGAATGCCGGCGCACAAGCTATCCAGCGCGGCGTAGCGAGTGCGCAACTCCGGCGGCATCTCATTGAACATGGCGCCCAGATTCATCTCGCGCTGGCGCTTTTGCTCGGCGTACTTCCAGGAGCGCACCAACCGCCGGAAGGCGCTGCTGCGCGGCGCCAGGCTCAGGTAGATCAGTTCCAGACCGGCAGCCAGAACCAGGGGAAGCCCGGTCCCCGAAAGCAAGGCGAAAAGCGCGGCGCCCGTGAGTCCGATCCAGTTGTACTGCCACTTCAGCGCGGCCTTCACCAAATCGGCCTGCTCGAGGCCGAGCTCCTCCATCCCACGCTTGACAACCCCTCCCACCACCGAACCGGCTTTTTCGGCCTCGCCTTGCTGGGGAACTTTCGCCTCCGCCATCAAACACCTACCCGCACGTGGCCGGTCCCCGGAGCGCGACGCAGGCGGGCCAGCACGTAATCCTGAAGATCGTGAAATTCTTTCGTCTGCTTCATGGCCGGATCCCGTGGACGACCGAGCGGAACCGGAACGTCCTCTACAATTGTACCGGGGCGGGCGCTGAGTATAAAGATCCGGTCGGCGAGGTAAACCGCTTCTTCCACATCGTGAGTTACGAAAAGCACCGTACAGGCTGTCTCATCCCAAATTCGCAGCAACAAGTGCTGCATGTCGCCCCGGGTCTGGGCGTCCAGCGCCCCAAACGGCTCGTCCATCAATATCACTTCGGGCCGAACAGCCAAGGTTCGTGCGATGGCTACTCGCTGCTGCATTCCACCCGAGAGGCGGTCGGGATAGGATTTCTCGAATCCCGAAAGGCCCACCGCCTCCACCAGCCGCGTCACGGTCTCTCGAATTTGGGCGGCCGGGGCGCCTTGAATCGTCAGGCCATAAGCAATGTTGTCCGCAACGCTTAGCCAAGGGAAAGAGGTGTATTTCTGAAACACCATCCCTCGGTCGCGACCCGGCCCTTCCACCGGCTTGCCGTTCACCTCGACCTTCCCGCTGTCAGGAAAGTCCAGCCCGGCAATCAACCGCAGGATAGTGGACTTGCCGCAACCGGACGGGCCGAGCAGCACCCGGAATTCCCCCAGGTCCCGGCCCTCGGGTGAGTATGCCTCTTCCACTTCGAGACTCACATCCCGCAAAGCCTCGATTCTTTCACCCGCAGGGCCCGCGAAAGTTCGGCAGACTTTCTCCAGGTTGACTTTCACATTAGGCACGCTTGGCCACTCCTAGTCGGCAGTTGCCTACTGCCCACTGCCGACTGCCTTCTGCCTACTCTCCTTAACGGTGACACCCGCGCCCACTGCGGCCAAATGCTCCGTGGCGGGCCGCACAGCCTGTCGCCAGGGAAACAGGCGGCGCTCCAGAAAGGTCAAAAACCAGCGGAAAATAAAGGCTGCAAATCCAATGGCGATGATGCCGGCATAAACCCTCTCGAAGTCCAGCACTTTACGCGCTGCCTCCACCATGTAGCCCACACCTCGGCGTGCGTTGACCATCTCCGCCAGAATAACGTATGTCCAGCCGATGTCGTAGAGGATCCGGAACGACCCGAAGATGCCGGGAAAGGAGGCACGAAAGATCAGCCAGAGCACCTGGCGACGGTTGGCCCCCAGCGTGTAAGCCGTCTCGATAAGGCTGTCGTCTACCCGGTCCGCTTCCTCGACCACTACGGCCAGGAGGTAGAAGAACATTCCAAACCAGAGGAAGGCCACCTTCATGGTTTCTTCCATGCCGAACAGGGCAATAAAGGCAGGCAGGAAAGCGGTGATCGGCATGGCTCGCATGGGCGCCGCCACCGGGTTAACTAAATGATGAACCCAGGGGAAGCTGGCCATGAGCACGCCCAGCGGGATCGCGATGCACGCACACCAGAAGAAAGCCTGGGCAATACGCCACCAGCTCTGGAAGACATTCCCGAGCAGGTTATAATCCACCCACAAGCGGCCGAAGGCCTGGATGACTCCAGCAGGCCGGGGCAGGGCGAAAGGCGGGAGAATATCCCAGTGGGTCAGCACGAACCACGCCGCCACGATGAGGCCCCAGCTCAGAAAAGCTAGAGCCAGCCGCATGCGGCGCGGAACGTCGCGACGTATTTGGAAAAGTTTGGCCATCCCAATTCTGGCGGCTCCGCCGCTCCGGCTTGCGGAAAGGCTGTGCCTTTGCATCCCTGCAGATACCCGGGTCGCGTCACGCTCCTGGGTTGGGATACACTTTGATATCCGTGCGGCGATTCTTCTCGCGGCCTTCCGGCGTAGCGTTGGTATCCATGGGCTTGTCCGGGCCATTGCCGGCGGTGCGCATGCGGCTCGCGGGGTAGCCATGCTTTTCCATCAGATAGCGCTTCACGGCTTCAGCGCGCTCTCTCGAAAGCTCCATGTTGTGCTCTCTCGAGCCGGTGGAGTCAGTGTTGCCTTCGATGTCAACAACCGTGTTCTCGTAGGCGCGCATGAACTCGGCGATTTCATCCACTACGGCGCGGGAATCAAGGCTCATGTTAGCCGAGTTAGTGTCGAAATAGATCG
>Ga0326728_10002224_pt1 | contig 65443 bp, 53 predicted proteins | sample MB3enrmetagenome_FD_207602 | JGI IMG/M metagenome (GOLD analysis project Ga0326728, IMG submission 207602) | Lab enriched peat soil microbial communities from McLean, Ithaca, NY, United States - MB31MN | ecosystem: Environmental > Terrestrial > Soil > Wetlands > Peat | place: USA: New York...
GACGGCAAGTGGATCGCTTACACCGCATCTCGCGGCGTTTTGGTCGAGCCCTTTGCCCACCCTGGCGGACGCATCCAGATTTCCAGCGGCCCCGGCGCCCAGCCTCGCTGGAGTCGTGATGGCAGGGAGATCTTCTACATATCACCCGACCGCAAGCTGGTGGCGGTGAGCTTCGATCCGCAGAAGGGATCGGTCGGCGCGCCGCGCGTTCTTTTTCAGACGCGCATCGTCGCACCTAATTTCGCAACATTTCAATATGATGTCGCTCCCGATGGTCGCTTCCTGATTAACTCATTCCCTTCCGGCGCGTCCTCCCCACTCACGCTGATCACCGGCTGGACCGCACGCTTGAAGGAGCAGTGATCCGGAGACCCGACAAGGTCAAGTTTCCTGGCTATTATCCGATTCCCTGCGGAACTCGGCGTCTGGCCCGACCGGTTGCACATCGCTACAAGGGGGACAGTTGGGATCGCACCCAGGATTTGGACGGGGAAGCCGGCTTCTCGTCCACTGAGCGCCGATCACTTGGCCGGTTAAACGGCAGGTCCTGACGCCTGGGATATGCCATTTTGTCCCCCGCACTTTTGCCTGCACTTTTCTCTTGACACGCCCGCCACCTTATGGTAGCCTATCCTGGTTGTCGCAAGAGAGCGGTGGCAAAAGGAGGCGGGAAGGGAAAGCGAAAGCGAAAGCGAAAGGGACCTCGACCCGGAAAGGGGAAAAAGAGGGGAAATGGCGAAAAAGATACTAAAATAGAGGGAACGAACTCAGATATCTATTGCAAATAAAGGACTTAGCGTTATTTTGGGGTGCAAAACGAACTGGTTTTTGATGCAAACGAACTCGAGACGAACCCCCAAAAACGGCCCAAAAACCGTTTTTTGCGCGGCTTTGAAGTCAAATTCGCGACTCGAAAGGCGCCGGCGGGCGGGCGAATGCAAGGGGGGCTACACGAGCTTCGAATTCCGTTCTTTCCGTTGAATCGATATTGGCCATGGCTATGAATCCACAGGTTGCTCTCGTCACCGGCGCGTCGCGCGGAATCGGGCGCGGCATCGCGATTGAGCTGGCGCGACTCGGTTTCAGTCTCGCCATCAACTACGCCCGAAACCGGGAGGCGGCCCTGGAATGCAAAGGGCTGTGTGTTCAGGCCGCGACTTCGGGGGCGCATGCCGCCCTAAAGGGCGGCGCTACATCTGAAGTATTCCAAGCTGATGTCTCGAAGGCGCAGGATCGCGTCGGCCTGTTGAAGGCTGTCCAGGAACGCTTCGGTTGGATCGATCTGCTGGTGAACAACGCCGGCGTGCCCCCCACGGTGCGCGTTGACCTTCTGGAAGCGAGCGAAGAGAGCTTCGATCGGGTGATGAACATTAACGCGCGAGCCCCTTACTTCCTCACTCAAGCAGTGGCGAACTTCTGGATTGCCGGACTGAAACAGCGGCCGGAGAAAAGTGGCAAGCCTAAAATCGTCAACATCTCCTCCGTCTCCGCCTATGCCCCGAGCGTTAACCGGGGCGAGTACTGCATGAGTAAAGCCGCGCTGTCCATGATGACGCAGCTCTACGCGGCGCGACTGGCTGAGTATGGGATCAACGTGTACGAGATTCGGCCTGGGATTGTGCTGACGGATATGACAGGACCGGTGAAAGAGAAGTACGATGGCATGATTTCCGGCGGCCTCACGCCCCTGGCGCGGTGGGGAACGCCGGAGGATGTGGGCCGCGCGGTGGCGGCCATCGCCGAGGACCGCTTCCCCTTTTCCACCGGCGAGGTCATCAATGTGGACGGGGGATTCCACATCCGGCGCTTGTAAGCTTTGGAGTGCGGCAGCTTGCTGCCGCTTTTCTCCAGGCCAGCTTGCTGGCCGTCACCACTTGTCGATTCGGTCGGATGAGGCGCGAGCAAGCTCGCTGGGGCAAAGCGGCAGCAAGCTGCCGCACTCCAAAGCGCCTGCGGCGCCTATTCGCTTGGAGAGCAAAGACCAACTACGTGGTCGAGAATCATGATTCGCATCGATGCAGAACTCACCCCGGAAAAACTCAGACCGCAGCTCGAGCGCGTTTTCGAAATCTCCGCCGGAAAGATCCGGGCGATCGCAAGGGCCTTTGAGCCTTCGCGAGGGTCGCCAGTCTCCACGGTCGAAGGAGTCTACACGTCGCGCGAGTGGACGGATTGGACACAGGGCTTCATGTACGGCTCGGCGCTCCTCCAGTATGAGGCCACGGGTGAGGAATGGTTCTTGGAGTACGGACGGCGCAACACCCTCGAGCGCATGGCGTCGCAACTCACGCACACGGGAGTGCACGACCACGGATTCAACATCGTCAGCACGTATGGAAACCTGCTGCGGATGGCCCGCGAGGGCAAGATGGCAGCGAGCGATGTTGAGAAGCGCCTCTATGTGCTGGCGCTCGAGGTGAGCGGCGCGGTGCAGGCAGCGCGCTGGTCGCGTATCCGTGATGGTCGCGGCTACATATACTCCTTCAACGGTCCCCACTCGCTCTTCGCGGACACCATCCGGTCGCTGCGTTCGCTGGCGCTTGCGCATCGCTTGGGACAGGCGCTGAGGGGCGAGAACGACCGGCGCATTTCGCTGTTGGAGCGGCTTGTGCACCACGCTTCAGTGACGGCGGAGTTTTCCGTCTATTACGGGGAAGGGCGGGACGTGTACGACGTGCGCGGGCGGGTGGCGCACGAGTCGATTTTCAACATGAACGACGGCAGTTATCGCTGCCCCTCTACCCAGCAAGGGTATTCACCCTTCTCCACCTGGACGCGCGCCTTGGCCTGGATCATGTGCGGTTACGCAGAAGAACTGGAATACCTCCGGACGCTTTCCGAGCAGGAATTAGATCCGTTCGACGGGCGCGAAAAAGTGGAAGGCATGATGCGCCGGGCCGCCCAAGCAACCTGCGACTACTACCTCGAGCAAGCGGCGCAGGACGGCATTCCGTATTGGGATACAGGCGCGCCGCAACTGGTGAAGCTGGGAGACTGGGGCAACAAGCCGAGTGATCCGTTCAACGACTTCGAGCCGGTGGATAGTTCAGCGGCCGCAATTGCCGGGCAGGGACTCTGGCGATTGGGGACTTATCTTCAAGGCCGGCCGGAAAATCCCAAGAGTGGAAGAGGTTATCGGCAGGCCGCCATCACCATCGCGCATACGCTGTTTGGTGAGCCTTATCTTTCGACCCACGCGCAACACCAGGGGTTGATCCTGCACTCTGTGTATCATCGCCCGCGAGGCTGGGACTACGTTCCGCCCGGCCGGCAAATACCCGGCGGAGAGTCTTCCATGTGGGGGGACTATCATGCGCGGGAATTGGCTCTGCTGCTTCTGCGCGAAGCAAAGCGGGAGTCTTACCTGACCTTCTTTAACGTGGGAAACAGCGCCTAGCGCCCACCTGATTTGTGGCTCCCCAGTTCCTCTGTAGCACTAGTTCGTGAGAGGTTGTTGCGCCGCGAAGAAAAGCAGATTCTTCGCTTCGCTCAGAATGACATGTCCCGGTGCGGCGGACTCACGATGATGTGTCATTCTGAGCGAAGCGAAGAATCTGCTTTTGGTTGCGGATACGCTGCTCTGTAGTACAAACCAGATTCAAGCCGTGGTTCGGAGCTACCTGGGAAAGAAGTACATCAACCACCCCAGCACCAGGGCGGTGCCGACAAACGCGCCAAAAACCTTGGCGCCGTAAACGAGTTGCTCGCGGGGCGTTTCCTTGGCCAGAACTCCGAACACCACGGAGACCAGGAAGGAGAATATTACGAGAGCGGGAAAGTGTGTCAAAGCCATTGCAGTTATTGAGTCATTTTCTCATCGGGTCATTGGGTCAATGAATCAATTCCTTAGTTTTTCCGTCCCATGGCAATATCAAAGCAGTCCAGCACCGCGAGGACGTTGAGCATGCCCGCGGCCACCAGATAGGCGGTCCCGAAGTCGGAGCTGACGAAGAATGGATCACCGCCCGAATAACCAAAAAACCTGGCCCCGGGCATCGCCAGGCCTACGCACAATTCGCCGAAGTAACCCAGGGTTTCAAGGTAAGAGGCGGAACTGGTGGAGAAGAATTGCCCCTGCATGGCCAAGCCCAGAGCAAACATGGTCATGATCGAGGCGAAAAGGATTAGCGCCCGCCATCTCCTTCCCAGCAACAAGTGACCCAACCCCGGGACCAGCCACGCCGCAACGCAGAGCCGCACCAAAGTGATGATGGGTGGGTGGCTGGCGGCAGCCTTGGTCCTGGCACTAGCAGCTTTTTCCTCGATGACTTTTCCAGCCATATCCCTCGGTTTCAGGCGGCGTAGGGGCGGGTCCGTCAGCTGACGGATGCCTCCCCGCCGCAGGGCGCCCACAAGGGGCGCCCCCACTTAGGCAAATTAACACACCTCACTACGCGGCGGCAAGAATAGGCACAATGGCCTGTTGCATTTCACCTGTCACCCGCGCGCCCGATTCCTCGACGAACACATTCACCTCGCTGCGTACGCCGAACTCCGGGAGGTAGATTCCCGGCTCGATGGAGAAACAGGTTCGAGGAATTATCTGGCGCGTGTCGCGCGTCTCGAAGTCATCGATGTTCGCCCCGTTGCCGTGCACGTCTTCCCCGATGGAGTGCCCGGTCCGATGAACGAAGTATCGCCCATATCCCCGTCGGGTGATAATCCCGCGGGCCACGTCATCCACTTCATATCCTTGAATCGTTCGCCCGCTCTGCCTGGCGGCCTGAACAAAGTCCACTGCGGCATCGCGCGCTTCCCGCACCGTCTCGAAAACCTCTGTGTAGCCGCGCGGAACATCTATACCCACGAAGCCTGTCCAGGTGATGTCGAAATAAACCGCGCCCGGCTTGTTCATTTTTCCCCAGACATCCAGCAGCACGAAATCGTTGGCGCCGATGGGCAACGAACCCTCGAGCATCGGCATGTAGTGGGGATTGGCAGTGTTTCTGTTGACCGCCGCCACAGGCCCCTCATCAGTGACCACGCCACCCGCAGCGAAGACCCGGCGCATCTCTTGTTGGACGTCGTACTCCGTAATGGCCTTTCCCCCGCGCACGGCCTCCCGGATGGCGGCGAAACCCGCCCGCACGGCGGCGTGCACCACCTTGCCTGCTTCCAGGTGCGACGCCAGGGCATCCTCCGACCATCGCGCCTCGAACAACTGGACCAAGTCCGCTGAAGAAACCACTTCCACGCCCAGACTCTTCACCAGCTCGATCGTCCCGGCGTCCACCAGACCGATATAGGGAATGGCGTTGAGGGGCGAATACTGCATGGCGATACGGGCCCTGCCTTCCAGCATCTTCTTCAGACCCTCGTGTTGTTCCTTCCAGGCGGAGTACTCGATCTCTCGCCCGGGCAAACCTGCCAGGTTCTGTCTCTCCACCCGATGAACGAGCTTGCTCGGCTCTCCCTCGACGGGAATCAGGTAGTACCACCGCCGCGTACACATGGGCGGATCGATCTTCAGTACTCGGTAAGCAATGGGGTCACGACGATGGTGGTCGTAAAACAGCCAACCATCAAGCCCGTTTTCCCGAAGCGTCGATTGAATCAGGTTGAATTCCATTTTTCCCTCACTTAAGCAGTATGTGGTAGGTCGTATGTGGTAGGTGGGGAAGAAATCCAACCGCCAGTCCCTACCCCTGTTTTCCTGCTCCTCTCCCCAACCCGTGCGCCCCTGACACCTGTCACCTGACACCTGAAACCTGTTCTTTGAAAAATGGCCGCCACTGTTCCGCGCGCGGCGGGGCGGTGAGCAGGCTCACGCCGACCAGGCATAACAGCGAAGCCGCCAGCGCAGGAAGAATCATGGGAGCGTGCGCCTCTAATCCGAACACCTTCCACAGCACCGCCGCCCCCGTACCCGCGCCAATCGAGCTAAGTCCCCCTGCGGTCGTTGTGCGCTTCCAAAAGAATGCGGCCACGATGGCCGGGGTAAGCCCGGCCCCATATACGTCGTAAGCATAAACTGCCGTGGCCAGAACCGAGGGCTGAAAGCTTTGCGCCAAGGCGATGACCCCAAGGGCGACCACGGTGATCCGTGAGGTTAGCAGCAAGGTGCGATCGCCCGCACCCTTGCGAAGCAAGCGTTGGAAAACGTCATGAACCACGTTCGTGGCCGGTGAGAACAGGTAGTTGTTTCCGGTGGAGAGCACCTTGGCAAACACGGCGCCGAGAAAGATAGCGCCCACGATTGGCGGCAATCCGTGGCGCGCTGCGTAGGGTACAATCCCCCAAGCTGGAAGCCTGCCCGACTCGATTTCAGGGTGGAACAGCACCCCGCCCACCATAGCCAGAAGCACGATAATCGTTTCCAGAAACAACGTCCCAACGATCCAGCCCAACACCGAAAGCCGGGCGTCGCGCTCGCTGCGGGCTGAAAAGAACTTCTGGTAAGAACTCTGGTTTCCCACCATGAGCGTGAAAGTCGGAAGGAAGTAGCCGAGCACTTCACTCCAAGTCATCCCACCCCGAAACGTGAAGTGGGTCGCAGGCAACGCAGCGTGCATTGCGGTCCACCCGCCAACGCGCAGAAGCATCGCCGGCAACGCAACGATGCACCCCGCCGTGACGAGCAGCCCAATCGCTACGTCCGTGTAAGCGACCGACGACATTCCCGCCAGTGCGGTAAACAGGATGACGAACCCTGCCAGAATGAACGTTCCGGTCCTCTCACTGACTCCGAAGGCGAGATTCAGAATTCGCCCGCCCCCCCGAAACTGGTAGCTAACGATGGCCGTGTAGGAAACGATGATGCAGAGTGTGCCAAAAACCCGCGCAATCGGACTGTACCTCACCTCCAACAGATCAGGCACCGTGTATTGTGCGAAGGCCCGCGCGCGCCCGGCAATGAAATAGACCACCAGCAAACCCGCCCAACCACCCGCCGGCAACCATAAAGATGCCAGACCCCGGTGATAAGCGAACTCGGCGCCGCCAAAAAGGCTCCCCGCTCCTATCCACGAACACAAGAGGGTGAAGACCAGCACGGTCGCCGAGAGCCTGCGGTCCGCCACCATGAAACCTGCATGCGTTTTGAGCTTCACCATGCGGGTCAAGCTTACCGTGAGCAGCACAAGCACGACCAAAATGAGGGCCGTAGCGTAGATCATGGGGGTGTCCGTACTCAGTTATCAGTAGTCAGTTATCAGTAGTCAGTCGTCCGTTGTCCGTTGTCCGTGGCCGGTCGCTCATAACTCTCTGCCCTTGCCGGCCGCGTGTGGGCTGAAAGCAGCAACCTCGCCTTGGGGCGCGACTCGTTCATTCCTCTTCGTCTCGCATTACGTCTTGAGAGTGTAACACGGAGGCCAACGTTCGCGTCTATGGCTTGCCAGTGGACTGGCGTTATTCGGGGCATATTCCGGCGGGAAGCGCGGAGGAGTGGCTTTCAGTCGCCACCCAGCAGGGGCTGATCCACTCTCCGCCTTGCAGTCTATACCCAGCTTCGTAGAGAATCTCTCCGAGAGAGCCCTCCTCCGCAGCCGTCACGAGAAAGACGTGTACGGCCTCGTCGAGAGCCCCACGAGCTTCCTCCGGTGTTCGGCCGCTGCTCATGACATCAAGCGGCATGGCGTGGGCGGCAAACTGGTCCCCTTCGCCCCAGATCTGAACGGTGTACTCAATATTCATCGGCGTCATCATATCACCGCACACAGAATGAAAGAGCAACAGACCGAGGTCAGGAGTCAGAACGAAGAACTGCTTTGTACTCGCCCGCTTCCTCTTATGTCAGAAATACTTCGTGAGGAATTCCCTTGGCGTGAGAATATCGATTCCCTCAAAAGAGCCGAGCGGCCGGATGTGCTTCAGGTTTCCCGTCACCAAGACGTCGGCGCCCGCTTCCAGGGCGCATTCCAGGATGCGGTTGTCCGTCTCATCCTGCTCGATCACGGAAACCTTGGCGCTAGGCTCAACGACCGACGCAACTCCCCGCACTTCCTCGATCAGTATGGCTGCTTCAGGGGCACTGAGCCCCAGCTTCAGCAGATTTCTCTCCAGCTCCGCAAGGATAAACGCCGAAGTGAAGAGGCAGGACTGTCCCGCCTCAGCAAGGTCCCAAATCTCCTTTGTTTCCCCCTGAAAGGCGAGAGCTGAGATCAGAACGTTTGTATCCAGAACAACCCGCAGCACTCAGGCCCTTCCTTCATCCACGAAGCGCTCGATATCCGCTAAGCTTTCAATACCATTCGTGCGGAGATTCTGCGACAGGCGTTTACGGGCCTGATGAACCATCTGTTTTCGGCTCACGTAGGTTCGCAAGGCTTCGCGCACAAGCTCCGACTTAGAACGAAACTCTTGCTTCGCGACCTGCATCGCCCGCCGGTAGAGCTCCGGTGGCAGGCTCACCGTCATTTGAACACTGCTCCGAGGCATAGATTGCGCCCTCCCTCTCGGCCCATTACACTTCACTACTATGTAATTATAGCACGATGCGAAGGCAAAGAGCCCCACCTTGAGAGCAGGTTTGAGGCGCCTGCGTCAAGCGCTCAGGGCGGAGGCCTAAGGGCTTAATGAGGAGTCAGGAGGTGGAATGGAGACCATCTGTGTTGCGCCCTCGGCCCCACCTTACATAACAGACGCTGTCAGGGCGGGGCTGTCGGTCGACTCCGTGCGAGCTTGGCGGGGGGTTCACACTGGATGCTCAGTGCGGCCTCGAAGGAGGTCGATAGCGTGGGGTAGAAGCTCGATGATGCTCTCGAGCGACTCGCAGGCGCCGCGTGGGCTGCCCGGCAGGTTCACGATGAGCTTATCCTTCCTTGCTCCCACAATTCCCCGCGAGAGCGCCGCCAGAGGAGTTTTCTTTATCCCTTCGGCGCGCATCATTTGGGCAAGGCCCGGTATTTCCTTATCGACGACGGCTCGAGTGGCCTCCGGGGTAACGTCGCGCGGTCCAAGTCCGGTGCCTCCGGAGGTGAAAACGGCATCACAATCATCCCCGTCAGTCCAGGCCAGAAGCGTGCGCCGAATTCGGTCGGCTTCGTCAGGCAAGATCTCGATTGCGCCAACCAGCCATCCGCGCCTTTCCAGCAACTCGCGAACTGCCGGGCCGGAGCGGTCCTCACGCCTGCCGGCCGCGGCGGCATCACTCAATACGAGAATCCTTGCGCGAAGAGGGAACGGCATGTAAAGCTGTCGGCGGTCAGCTTTCAGCTATCAGCAAGAACTGCAGGCCTTGCTGCTCACTGCTGATCGTTGATCGCTGACGGCATCCTCCTGGCTGAAACTGTCAGCCATCTGCTGAAGTCTCCGACCTGGCTGTCATTCTGAGCCCGCCGCTTTTTGGCGGGCGAAGAATCTCTGCAGTTGTTCTTCCTGCCCCTGGCCACCTACAAACTGCCGAGATGCTTCGCTTCGCTCAGAGGCTGTGACTTTTTTCGATTTTTGGGCATTTGAGGGCACTTAACTCCTTTGTTATCAGTGCCACTTTTCGCCCAAATTGAAAAAAGTCACAGACTCTCAGCATGACAACGTTTTTGACTGATAACTGGCTGATAGCTAGCTGGGCTTGGCTACCGTGGCGCGCGGTACACGCCGCTCTTTCCCCCACTCTTTTCCAGCAGCTTGATATTAGTGATCTCGATTCCCCGGTCAATGGCCTTGCACATGTCATAAACGGTGAGCGCCGCGACGGTCACCGCCGTGAGCGCTTCCATCTCGACCCCGGTCGGCCCTGTCGAGCTGACCGCCGAAGTAAGCACTACGCCATTCTTGCAAAAACCCGCCTGCACATCAATATGGCTCAACCCAAGCGGGTGGCAAAGCGGGATCAGGTCCGCGGTGCGCTTGGCAGCGGTGATGCCGGCAATACGCGCGATTTCAAGTGGATCACCCTTGGGATTTCGTTTCGCGGCGCGAAGAGCACGCGGACTCATTTTCACCAGCGCGCTCGCGGAAGCCTGGCGCAGGGTGGCGGGTTTGACAGAGACATCCACCATGCGGATGCGACCGGCTGAATCGTAATGTGTGAAGGCCTTCAGCATGCTGTTACCCCCGCAAAGGAGTCAGAAGAACAGGGGCTGGGTGCTAGGGACTGGGGGCTAGGGAAGAACATGAAGCGGAGGACAGCAAACGGTAGGCGGAAGGTAGAACGCCGCGAAACCTAGCCTGTGCCCGGCGACTTGATTCTCCCCAGCCCCTAGTCCCTAGCACCCAGCCCCTGCTCTTCTGACTCCTGACTTCTGACTTGTGACTCCTGCCTGTCACTCGTCACTGCTCTTTCGTCATGACGTCAACCCAATCGCCCGCCGCCAAATCGGTCCGGTCGGGACGAATCACCAAAAAACAATTGGCAGCGGCAATGCCAACCAGATCTCCAGAGCCCTGCCAGCCAACGAGTTCCACCACCGGATCGCCGTTCTGAACGCCAACCCGCGCGGGCATAAACATGGTTAGCCCGGTTTTATGGCGGCAGGGCTTGGCCAAGCGGGCGCGAAGAAAAACCGGAGGCTCGAACGCCGCCCCGCCCAACAGGGCCAGAGCCGGCCGGACAAATAACTCGAAGGTGACGAAAGTGGAGACGGGATTACCCGGAAGGCCAAAGAAAAACCGGTCGCGAACCCGGCCAAAGACCAATGGCTTGCCGGGACGGATCGCCGCTCCCTGGAAGAAGAACTCCGCTCCCAACTCGGCCAGAACTTCTTCCACCAGATCAAACTTACCCATCGACACCCCGCCGCTCAAGAGGAGCAAGTCTGAATCCCGCCCTTGTTCGATCATCTCACGGAGGACGTCCTTCCGGTCGGGAGCGATGCCAAGCTGTACGGGCAGGCCACCCGCTGCGGCGACCTGGGCTGCCAGGGTCAAGGCATTGCTGTTGCGAATTTGAAACCATTGCGGGCGCTGCTCGACACCCACCACTTCGTCGCCCGTAGGCAAAATGGCCACGCTGGGCTGCCGGTAAACCGTGACGGTAGCCTTCCCAACTGCGGCTAACAACCCTATCTCCGCCGCCTGGAGCCGCCTCCCACTTGGCAGGAGGCGCGCGCCCAGTGTGGCTTCACTGCCCTGAAGCACGATGTTTTCCCATTGCCCGACGCTGCGCTGGATTTCGATATTCTCCCCCAGGCACCGCGTGTGCTCGATCATCACCACGGCGTCCGCGCCGGCAGGCAAAGGGGCGCCAGTCATGATTGAGACGCACTGGCCGGGGTTCACCACCCCTTCAAAACATCGCCCGGCAGGAACTTCGCCCACGCACCGAAGCACAGCGGGCAGTGCGGTCAGATCGACAGCGCGTAAAGCATAACCATCGCGAATGGCCCGGTGAAAAGGGGGCAGATCGCGGTCCGCGGACACATCTTCAGCCAAAACTCGTCCTCGAACCTGCTGCAAGGATACAGTCTCTATTGCAGGCATGGGATTTGCCGCGCCGATTCTTACCTGGACAATTGATAGGGCCTGTTCGTATGTGACTACCATGGAAGCGCGGATTACTGGTGACCCCCTCACCCGGCCCGCGACGGCTGGTGAAAGCGCCGTCGCGGGCCACCCTCTCCCCCAAGGGGGAGTGGGCCAGAAATATCTCAGCACAAATGTAGAAACTCTGGGCCTCTTCGCACATTCCCATCAGCGGGAAGCAGTTGAAATGAGGGCGGCAAAACGGCTTGCGTCAGGGCAGAGAAACTGGTCGCGCTCCGGCCCCGTCGAAACCATGGCAATCTCCACGCCCACTTGGCTGGAAAGGAAATGCAAATAGTCCTTGGCCTTCTGCGGGAGCTTAGAGAAGTCCTTTAGGCCGAAGGTGGACTCGAGCCAACCCGGCAAGAGGCGATAGTGGACTTCGACCCCCTCCAAGGTGTCAACGTCAGGCGGGAAATCTACGAATCGCTTGCCTTGGTACTCGTATTCCAAGCCCACCGGAATCTCGGAAAGGTTATCCAGGATGTCGAGCTTGGTGATGATGAGCGCGTCGAGATGGTTTACGCGGGCGCTGTAGCGGGCCGCCGGCACATCAAACCAACCGCAGCGGCGCGGTCGCCCGGTGACCGCGCCATACTCTCCGCCACGTTCCCGAATCTTCTCGCCCTCGGGGCCCTTGGCCTCGGTCGGGAAGGGGCCGCTTCCCACGCGCGTGGCATAAGCTTTTGAAACGCCCACTACAGACTGGATGCGCGTAGGCCCCACGCCGGTGCCTGTGCAAGCGCCGCCCGCCGAGGCGCTGGAGGAGGTCACGAAAGGATAGGTACCGTAGTCCAGGTCCAGGAGCGTTCCTTGCGCGCCTTCGAAGAGCACACGCTTTCCCCGGTCGATCTCGGCATTCAAATACGCAGAGACGTCGGCAAGAAACGGCACGATCTGTGGGGCAACTTCCAGGCACTGGTCAGCCAGCGCCACCGGGTCAAGGGCGGCGCCCCCAAATAACGCCGAGGCAATACGGTTTTTCTCCGCAACGACTTCGCTGCACCGGCGGCGGAACAATTCCGGGTGGCGAAAATCGCCTGCCCGGAGGCCGCGGCGGCCGGCTTTGTCCTCATAGGAGGGACCAATCCCTTTAGCCGTCGTGCCGATTTTTCCTACTCCTCGCGCTTCCTCCGCGGCCACTTCGTGAGCGCGATGGTAAGGCAGAATCAGGTGCGCGCGATCGCTGATGAGCAGGCGCCCATCCACTCGTACACCGCTTCCCTTCAGGGTTTTGATCTCGCATAACAAGGCTTCGGGGTCAACCACCACGCCGTTTCCGATGACCGCGGTCTTGTCTGGCCGTATGATGCCGGTGGGGAGAAGCTGGAGTATAAACTTCTTACCGCTGACGTAAACGGTGTGGCCGGCGTTGGCGCCACCCTGGTAACGGGCCACAATGTCAAAGTGCTCTGCCAAAGTATCGACGATCTTACCCTTGCCTTCGTCGCCCCATTGGGCGCCCACTACAACCACATTTGCTGGCATGTTGATCCTGTTCAGTTCAGAGGTGCTTATCGAGCAGCTTGCTGAGGGCCTCTTTGGATGCGGGCCCCGGGATCTGCTCCTGGATTTGACCGCTTTTGAAAAGAAGAAGGGTGGGAACGCCCCGAATTCTGTATTGGCTGGTGAGCGTGAGGTTGTCGTCGACGTTGAGTTTTCCAACCTTCGCGCGGCCGGCATAGGCCTCCGCAATGGCCTCGATGGCAGGTTCCATCATCCGGCAGGGTGCGCACCACGTTGCCCAGAAATCGACTAGAACCGGCTTGTCGGATTTCAGGACTTCCTCCTCAAAGTTCTGCTCAGAAAACTCCAGGGTATGACCGCCCTCCATCGTTTCAAAACCTCCACAAATGAGTGATCTTCAACCTGCTATGCGCTCGAGGTCTCAGCCTCGGATTCAGAAGTGGCCTTTTTGCTTCCGCAGGGATTGATAGACTTCCAAATACTCCTGTGCCGACCTTCCCCACGAGAAGTCTTCTCGCATGCCGTTATCAACCAGTTGCTGCCAAACCTCGGGCTGGTGATAGGCGGCGATAGCTTGCTCGATGGCGAGGAGCAACGCCCCGCCAGTGTATTCGCTGAACTTAAAGCCCGTGCCCGAGTGGCCGTCAAAAGCTTCGATCGTATCATCCAGACCACCGGTGGCCCTGACGATGGGTACCGTCCCATATTTCAGGCTATAAATCTGGTTCAGCCCACAGGGCTCGTAACGCGAGGGCATCAAGAACATGTCTGACCCTGCTTCAATCCGGTGCGCCAGCGTGTTGTCGTAAGCGACAGCGAGCAGGAACTTGTCCGGATAGGTGGCAGCCATGTAGCGAAAAAGTTCTTCGTAAACAGGGTCGCCGGCTCCCAGCGCGACGAGGTAAAGGTCCAAGGCCGCAAGCTGCTCCGCGATTTCCGCGATGAGGTCGAAGCCTTTCTGAGGCGCAAAACGCGAGACGATGCCAATGACCGGCCGGTCGAGCGCCGGCTGTTTCACTCCCATTCTTTCCAGCAGAGCCTTCTTGCACGCCGTCTTGCCCCGCATATTCTGCGCACTGTAGTTGGCGGGGATCAGCTTATCGGTGGCCGGATTCCAGGCGTCGTAGTCCACGCCGTTCAGAATACCCCGCAGACAGTCCCTTCGCGCCCGCACGACTCCCTCCAGGCCAAAGCCGAACTCCGGTGTTTGGATCTCCTCTGCATACTTCCGACTGACTGTGGTGATGAAGTCCGAAGAGACAATTCCCCCTTTTAGAAGGTTGACCTTTCCGTAATATTCCAGGCAATCCACCGTGAATAAATCCGCGTGCAACGCAATCTGCGGCAGGATATCCGACGGGAAAAGCCCCTGGTACGCCAGGTTGTGTATAGTGAAGACCACGGAAGTGTTGCGGAAGAATTCGTCGTCCTGGTAAAGGTTGCGCAAATAGATGGGAACCAGCGCCGTCTGCCAGTCGTGGCAGTGGATTATATCCGGTGGGGTGGCTGCCCGCTTGCTCAGTTCCAGCGCAGCGAGACTGAACGCTGCAAAACGCAGGGCATTGTCAGGATAATCCTCGCCCTCCTCCTGGTACAGTCCCGCGCGGTCGAAGAAAAAGGGGCATTCGACCAAAAACGTGCGGACCTCTGCCGTCCCACTCGCGCTCTGAATGGAAGCAAACTTGAAACCGGAGGGCAGCGGGATGGTTACACTTTGCATCTCGGCCTCCGGCTTGCCGGGCTGGGTCGTCCGGTAGCGTGGCAGCACAACCTCGAGTTGATGACCCAACTTTGCCAAAGCTTTGGGCAGCGCTCCCACCACGTCGGCCAAGCCGCCGGTCTTCGAGAAGGGCACACCTTCAGAAGCTATAAAGACGATACGCACGAAGTTACCCCGTTGAATGGCTTGAAGATTCCAGAGTCCTGCCGTGCCTCACTAAGCTACGTTAGAGGATGCTCGCCAGGGTTGTCAAGCGCTGCCAGGGCTGAGTAGTGGTGTAATTTGGAATTGCACCTCTTACGAACGGCCGGTCATTCCCGCGAAGGCGGGAATCCAGTCCCTAGACAACGCGTTTTCGGAGGTTTGCGGAGTGGATTCCCGCCTTCGCGGGAATGACGGTATTGGGGAGCAGTGTACTGCGCGGAATGTCGACCGGCGGTTCCCAAGTCCTCGGGTTTTGCGCTAAGATGGCATCTCAAGAGCTTGGGCGTGGCGGATCAGTTCCCCGAGGGAGCGGCAATTCCGGCGCCGGTCCCACGCACAGGCGCAAACTCATCTGGCGTTTTCCCTGGCCCGAACCCGACGGAGGAATCATGGAATCATCGGAAAAGCTTTACGCCTTTAAACCCCAACACTCATTTTTTGTGGGCATAGATTCGGATGGTTGCGTTTTTGACAGTATGGAAATCAAGCACAAAGAGTGCTTCATCCCCAACATCATTAAGTACTGGAAACTCCAAGCGATCTCGAAATACGCGCGTGCCGCGGCCGAGTTCGTCAACCTCTATTCAAAGTGGCGGGGCATCAACCGCTTTCCGGCGCTGACCAAGACCTTCGAACTGCTGGGCGACTGGCCCGAGGCGATGCGGCGTGGCGCCTCGATTCCCGAGGTCCCCAGTCTTCAGGCCTGGATCGATTCCGGCGCGACGCTCGGAAACCCGGCCTTGGAAGCGGAGGTTGTTAAGACCGGCGACCCGGTGCTGAAGCAAGCCCTGGAATGGAGCAAGGCTGTCAATCGCTCCATTGCGGATATGGTTGAGGGAGTGCCCCCCTTTCCCTGGTTTCGCGAGTGCGCGGAGAAACTTGCGCAGCAAGCGGACGTGATCTGCGTCTCCGCTACCCCTGGCGAAGCGCTGGAGCGCGAATGGCAGGAGCACGACATCGCCAAGTACGCTGCCGTCATCGCGGGCCAGGAAATGGGCAGCAAGAAAGAACATCTGAAGATTGCCGCGGGAGGAAAGTACCCAAAGGACTCCACTCTCATGATGGGCGACGCGCCAGGCGACTTGGCCGCCGCGCGCGCCAATGGCGCCCTGTTCTTCCCCATCAACCCTGGGCACGAAGAGCAGTCCTGGGAGCGGTTCTACGTCGAGGGCATCGACCGATTTTTCAATCACACCTTCGCGGGCGGCTACGAAGCCTCGCTGATCGAAGAGTTCGAGAAGTTGTTGCCCGAAAAGCCGCCATGGAAAAGCAGGGGCTGGGGGCTAGGGGCTGGGGGCTAGGGACTGGGGGCTAGGGGTTGGGGGCTGGAGACTCGGGACTCGGGGCTGGGGACCAGGCACTAGGAAAGCACAGAGTGCAGGAGTCGGGAGGCACGAGGCAGTAAACACAAGGCAGTTGGGCGTGGGACCGGAACTTGGTGCTGGTGGCCTGCTCTTTCCTGGTTCCTAGCGCCCCTCCATCAGTCTCTTGCCCTCCAGCCGTCAGCCCTTAGGCCCCAGCCCTCAGCCCCGAGCCCCCAGTCCCCAGTCCCTAGTCCCCAGCCCCCGGCGTTAGAACTCATCCTCCTGAAAGTAGGCGTTCGAGATGTATTGCGACACCATCCGCTGAGTGTTGAAGAACGAGCCATTGATGGCAATGGCGGAACGCATGACGGCGGCATAGGCTTGGGGGCGGCCGTAAAACATGGGGAGAATGATCATCTCTAACTTGGCGTACAAGGAATTGGCCTCGGCCTCCTCGTTGTTCATGGTCTCGGCGCCATGGCCAATCGACCAGCCGGTGAAGCCCTCCAGGCAGCCCTCCACCCACCAACCGTCCAGAATGCTGAAACTCGGAACGCCGTTGAGCGCGGCTTTCATGCCGCTCGTCCCTGAGGCCTCTTGCGGGCGTTTAGGGGTGTTCAACCAAAGATCAACGCCGCTACAAAGCAAGGGCGCCCAAGTCCAGTCGTAGTTGGGCACGTAAACAATCTTGATCGTATCTTTGAGGGACTCGCGCACCTGGAAGATGCGGCGGATCAGATCCTTCCCCCCGCCATCGTTGGGATGAGCCTTTCCACCATAGATCACCTGGAAGGGGCCGACATGGCGGGCAATCCACTTCAACTGCTCGGGCTTCCAGAACAGAAGGTCCGCCCGCTTGTAGGTCGCTGCCCGCCGGGCATAGCCGAGGGTCATAACGTTTTCATCGAGTTGCTCACCAGTGCGCTTGTGAACTTCGTCCAAAAGCGCGCGCTTGGCCTGCACGTGGGCGGCGCGAATCTCCTCCAGGGGAATGCCGATGGCATACCGCAGGTAAAGATTGTCCCGCCGCCATTCCGGCATGTGGCAGTCGTAAAGCTCGCGGAAAGGTGGCGTAGTCCAGGTAAGTCCGTGGACGCCGTTGGTGATGGCTCGTACCGAATAGCTGGGAAACATGTGGCGGGAAACTTCGCCATGCTGCATGGCCACGCCGTTCACGTAGCGTGAACCTGCCAGGGCCAAGTAAGTCATGTTCAGGTGACCCTCCAGGCAGACGTTTAAGGACTGAAGAGCAGCCGTTTGATCTTGGCCCAAAACCTGGCGGACCATGTCGAGCGGAAACTGGTCGTGGCCGGCGGGCACCGGCGTGTGGGTTGTAAACACGCACCTATGCCGAACCGCCATAAGGTCCTCCGGCTTGGCCTCACGGACATTGCGGCCCGCCAGATGCTGCTCCACCAAGGCCAGCACCAGCAGGGCCGCGTGCCCTTCATTCAGGTGGTAACTGGAGATATGGTGGTGCCCCAGTTTGGGGAGAATAGCTACGCCACCCATCCCCAGCACGGCTTCCTGACAAAGGCGATAGTGGAGGTCACCGCCGTAGAGGTGATCGGTCAAGGCTTGGTCCCAAGGCGAGTTCTCCGGCAGGCGCGTATCGAGCAAATAAACCGGGACGACGTCCCCTCCGATCCCTTCCACCAGATAACGCCAGGCGCGCACCTTGACCTCGCGTCCTTCGATTGCGACGCACACCACGGGCTTCATCAGTTCCATCTTCTCTTCGGGATTCCAGGTAGCCGGAGACTCCGTCTGGTTGCCTTGCTCGTCCAGGTGCTGCGCAAAATAACCCTTGCGGTGAAGCAGGCTCACCGCCACCACGCGGACACCCAGATCCGCGGCCGAGCGCAAGGTGTCGCCGGCAAGCACTCCCAGGCCGCCGCTGTACGTCGGCATGGACGGATCAAGGGCTACTTCCATGGAGAAGTAGGCAACTCGCGAGGGTGTGGAAAGGGGAACCATGGGAACCTCTGTCACTAAGCCTGTCGTTTAGAGTTATCGGCTCAAGATCGACATTTCGTTAAATGGGCGGAGTACTTCGTTCAACGGCAGCCAAGGGCCGCGTCGTTCTCGTGCCAACAGCCCAAGGAGGGCCGCCGGCATCGAACTTCACTTCGGCAATTTCGCCAGGACCAGCGCATAATTCACTTTCGCGGTTCAGGCAAGCACCGCACTATTGGTAGCGGGGGAGTCTGAGCAACGGGCGCTCGGCGCCACCACAAGCGAAGTTAACACTGCTCGCAGGTGACCTGCAAGCGTCCGGAGTCAATTACCGCGTTTCACCAACTATCTTCCGCTCTCTGCCCGCTGTTCTCCTGGGGTGGAGCCTGGGTGGAGCATTCCAAAATGAAGCTGTGGCGTGTACACTCTCAGTCTCAGTTGATCGGGATCTCCAACTATCATAAGGAGAATGCGATGGATTACACCTACGAAGATATCGCGAAGATGATAGACCACTCTTTGCTGAATCCCACCCTGACAGACAAGGAACTCGAACTGGGATGCCAACAGGGCGTGGATTACAACTGCGCCAGTGTCTGCATCATGCCGTATTACTTGAAGCGGTGTGCGGAGATTCTGCGCGGCAGCACGGTCAGGCCAAGCACCACCATAGCCTTCCCGCACGGCGGCCACACCACGGCCATTAAATTCGTGGAGGCGAGGCAGGCGCTCGACGACGGCGGCGAGGAACTGGATATGGTGGTCAACATCAGCAAGGTCCTCAGCGGCGACTGGGCTTACGTGCGCCAGGACCTCAAGGCGGTCATTGAACTCACCCACGAGCGCGGCCAAAAGGTTAAGGTCATCTTTGAGAACTGCTACCTGAAAGACGAGCACAAGATCCGCCTTTGCGAAATCTGCGGGGAGTTGCGGGCCGATTGGGTGAAAACCTCGACCGGCTATGGCAGCGGGGGCGCCACCCTCGAGGACCTAAAGCTGATGAGGGCTCATTCACCGGCCTACGTTCAGGTGAAGGCGGCGGGCGGCGTGCGTGATCTCGACAAGCTGCTCGAGGTCCGCTCCCTCGGGGTCACACGCGTCGGCGCCAGCCGAACCGCCGCTATCCTCGAGGAATGCAAACGCCGGCTCCGGAAATAGGTGTCAGGTGCCGGGCAAGGTGTGAAGGGTAAAGTGTAAAGGGTAAAGGGTAAAGTCTAAAGGGTGAAGTGTAAAGGGTGAACCCCAGGTTTCAGATTAAGAGAAGCAAAAGTGTTGGGATACAGGTTTCCGGAATAAGGTCCATGAATCTACCGTTTACGCCCCACACTTTACCTTTTATCCTTTAACCTTTACCCTTTACACTTTTTGGCACCCGACACCTACTTCCTTGCGTCCTTCAACCTCTTGCGCATTTCATCCAAAGCCTCTGGAGCGCGCACGGCCATCCACTGTTCGTATTTGCCCGCAAGCGTCTCCAGGTTCTTATAGGCCAGGGGATTCTTGCCGGCCTCCCGCAGGGCGGGCGCCAGATGCCTGACCTTTTCCCAGATCAGCCAGAGTTCCATGGTGTTTTCAAAAAACAGCTCCTCTTTGAGCAGACCGTGGTTCACCAGGGAAGCAGCCATGTCCCAATAACTCACCGCCATGCGAAAGAACGCGTTCTCCTCTGACCCCGGGGGATATTGCCTGCTAAGATCTTCCACGGAATCGGCCTGGAATTTCCCGATCATCCACTCGCGCGCCCGGCGTAGTTTCTCCTCGCGGCGCAGTTCATAAAGACGCAGCAATAGTTCCGCATCGTAATTGTCCGGATTCTCTCGCACGTTGACCTCCCTCCAGCGCTTCGCCGGCCACCCTCATTCTCAACACGGTTACTCCCTGTCCGAGGGGCGCCAAGCCCATTGCTTCGCGGGCAGTTATGATACCACGAGTCCGGCGCAATCCCGCCCGCCTGGCGGTAGTGACTCAGTTTGATTTTGCGGTCTTAATGGGAAGTGACTCATTTCTCCGAAACCCATCTCTTGGCTCAGGGACCAGTCTGCCTTGGGTGTATACTGCGGTGCATGAGATGGGTGTGGGCTGCCATCAAATCACCCTTTGCATTGGCTGCGTTGGCCCTTCTATCTATTTATGCCCTGTTGTTGTTCCCTTGGTTTCCGAGACCCGGCCTCAAGCAGACGCTCCTCGATTTGATGGAGTGGGTTTTCAGGCCAACCTTCTACGAGTCCAATCGCTGAATGCCAGTGTTTTCATAGAAATTCCCGCTTCGTTCCTTCATTTTTAAGAATTCTTTCTGGAAACTGTGGATCATCGGCAATCGATTCTACCTAAAAATGAGTTTCGTCTGCGAGGTATAGAGCCGGTAGTCGGAGTAACGATGATGGTTGCGGTATTTTATTTCTCTGTCGCCGAAGTCGAAATTGACCTCAGCCTCGCTTGGAAGCCAGAACTCAACGTCGATTCCTTTGAACCGCACTTCGCTATAGGTCACTTCGGTCGTGTATTGTTTGACGCTGCCGAGCCTGTCAACGAACTTCGGCTGGATGGTGCCTTCCGGAGTTGGGCCCGGCAGCGGTTCCAAGTACATTCGGATGATCTGAAAGCTGGACACGTCGATCCAGCCTATTCCTTGCAGCATAATCTCGTAGGGCTTGAAGTCTTCGGTAAACCGCGCCCGAAGGCGAGCAAATTCGGGGATCTGGGCGAAAGCGACCACATAGCACTTGTGGCCCTCCACGGTCTGCTGTCCGACGTAATTGAAATCGCTGTCGTCCTGATAGATAGGATGCAAGTAGATGGGGACGTATACAAAGCCTTCAGTGAGCAGAATGTCGCTCCGCACATGCCCGCCCGCCGTGAGGTTCTCTTTGTCGGTTCGATACTCCTCGAAGTCCAACGGCCCCTTTTCCGGGTGAGCAATGACGAGGTACCGAAATGCCTGTTTGAGGGTCTCCCGGACTTCTCCGTTCAACCCAATTCGTTCTTGAATCGTTTCTTCTCGCGCGCTGGTGCTGACCACATTGCGAAAATAGGACTCCACCTTCGCCCCAACGTTCTCTAGGATCTCCGGAAGGATCTCCTGACTCGCAGCAGGTTCTAACCCTGCCAATTCAGGCATAGCCTGGAGCAGTTCCGCTGGCGTTTTGTCTACGATGGATGCCTGACTGCGGTGAACCGTTGCTACTTGAGGTGCCTGGTCATTCAATTGCGAGTTCGCGGGCGCGGCCCCCGCCAGTCGACGCGAGCCGGCGAACTCGCACAGAACGCTCACCAGGCATCCACAAATAAAGAACCCTCGGGTGCTCATCAGCGCTTCCTGAAGGCCATGACCGCATCCATGGCATCAGCTTACTATCCTAGCCTAAATTCATCCTCCTGTCAAGAGGTAACTGCCGCTTTGGATGATGTCTCGTGGCAGTCTCCCCGAGAACTCCCGCAGACATTGAATCAGGTGTGGAGCTTCGGAAGGGTCCACCGCGAAAAACGAGACCGTGTCACCTCCCACCGTGACGTTGTTTCGAATCGTCCACTGGCCGACCCGGACCCATTCCGGAGGCAGGCCGCCCACTTCCCCTCCGTACCAATTCTCGTAGAGGATGGCAATTCGCGCTCCGGCTTGTTTGGAAAGGGCGTCGATATCCTTGGTGTGATAGTTATGCCGGCGTTTCAACGAAGTTATGTCGCGGTTGGCCAATCCCCAAAGATCAAGACAATGGATATCCGCCAGGAAGTTGACCGCGCCGACATCATTCAGCGCGACGGTTGACCCTTGGTAATACTGACGGACGAAAGACCCCATTTGATACTGTTGTTCAAAAATGTTCGTCGTACATTGTGGGAGGAGCCAGAGCAGCCGCGAGCCTTTCACCGTCAAAGGAAACAAAAGCAGAAGCGCCAGTGCGCCCCCGGCAAGGTACTGAGGAGCCAGTCTTCTGTCGAAAGAGGCCCGAGTGGGCAGGCTGGGTACGATGATGGGGAGTTGGGAGGCGAGGAAAACGACACCCAACACGAAGAGATAGGCATCGTAACGGAACAGCGGGCTGACCTGCACAAATTCCACGTGCGGAAACGCGGTCAGCAGCAATATCGCGCCCATGAGTTGCCGGCTATCAAGTGCGCCACGTCCCTTGCCACCGGCCAGAGCGTAAAAGAGCAGAACCGCAATCAAGAGCACGAACACATGCAGACCCTTGTAGAGATTGACAAAAGCGTTGATCGCCAGCGAAAGGAACAGACCGCTCAAGGAGCTCAGGTCCGGCACCACCCCCTTCAAGAGAACGGAGCTTGGAAACCAGAACCAGCCATGCGACACCGAGATGATGCCGTAAATAACCACGGGAAGGAATCCACAAAACCCGAAGGCCAGGGCGTAAACCCATCGCTTGCAGAGCAGGAGGAGGACGCAGATCGCAACGATCAAGAACATCCCCTCGAAGCGCACGGCAGTCACCAAAGGCGCCAGCACGAGAAGCAGGGCTGAATCGCCGGCGGCGGAACCCGGCGCTTCACCGGAAAGCATTCGGGCGGCGAAAAAAGTGGCGAGCAGGGCGATAAGCGTCTGAAGATTCTGTTCCAATCCTGAGAGGATCAGGGTGGGAAGCGGGACCAGGAAGATGATGGCCAGGAGCGCGGCGAACTTCAGCCACGGCGCCAGCTTGTACCAGGCAAGGATGGCATAGGCTACCCCCAAGACAAGAACCGCGAAGAGCAGGTTCCACGCCAGAGGCGCAATCTGGCTTACTCCGAACAGGTAATAGGTAAGACTCAGGAGGAGCGTCCAGAGTAAGGAGGAGGAAGAAGAGGTGAATCCGTAGCGAGTGACGCCCCAGACGCCATACTGGGAGAAATTCCTGGCCATGGCCATGTGAATGTAAGCGTCATCCAGCGCATAAACCAGATGCCCCTGGTTCTGGTAGAAAGAGGTGGCCAAGAGCAGCCCACAAAGCAGGGAGAGAATCAGAATCGAGGCGTACAGCGGCCAGTGTTGCAGCAGGTTTTTTCCCAATCGGCGCTCCTCTATCTTCTCACCAGCAGCGCATAGTCGTAGCTGAAATCGATCAAGTGTGTCAGAGCCTCGTCCGGCGCGCCTGAAACCTCGAGGATATTGGCGGGGCGCGGCTCTCTGCTTGTGCTCACCAGGTAGGCGAGCCGATAGCCCGCTGCCTGGTATTTGCTTCGGGTCAAACCATATTTCAGATCTCCCGAGTAGTCGATCCAGTCCGCAATGAGATCCGGCCGGCGCGAGAGGACGTAATCCGCGTCGTACTTCATGTGAGCAGTCTGGAATTGCTTGGCGACCACGGGCCCGTGCGCGATCACCGGATCGGTCAGGCCGAGCATATCGATGGTCGTCGAGCCGGAAAAGAACCCGATTTTTCCGATGGCTCCCGTGGCCACGCTTTTCCCCGGGTACTTATCTTTTAGGAAGCTCCCCAAGGTAATCCAGGAATCGTACCGGGCAGAAGCAAACCGAAACCTCGAGTCCGCAATCAAAGGCGAACCCACCTGGAGCGTGGCAACAAATATGAGCACGTATGCCGCCATTCTCCTGCTGGCGTTGCCTCGGAGCGATTCGAGCAGGGCGAAAATCCCCAGCGGAAAGAGGACCAGCAGGAACCTGTCACCCAAGTGGTCGCCGCCAATGTAAAGCCAGTAAGCAACCCACGCGGTCGCCAGGACCAAATGGAATCTAAGCTGTCGATGGGCGCGCGCCGGCTCGCTGGCTGCGCCGCGAAACAGATCGACTAGCTGAAAAACTAGAATGAGCAAGTAAGGAAGGAGGCCCTTGAAAAGCGCTGCCCCACTCAGTTGCAAAAATCCCACGCGTACCCGCTGCCACAAGGGGCCGGCCACTTTGACGTAATAGGTGTTGGGCAGGAAACTGCCGTAATAGTGGAATCGCCACAATTCATAAAAACCGAACCCGAGCGCCTCCGGCCCCGCACAACTCATCGCCACGCGGATTCTGCGCTTGAAAACAAGGAATGCAATCGCCAGTGCGGGAACCAGAAAGCCGTCCGCGCGTGACAGGCAGGAGAGAATCATCAGGCTGGACAAGGCCGTGGAGAGTGCTCGACTCGGACTCGCCGACAGCCGCTCCACGACGACCCAAATCGCCAGATACAAGAGCAACGTCAGGCAGGTCTCCATTCCCGACGCCACCGCAGCCCAGAAAGGAAGGCACAGGGCAAGGAGCAGGCCGCCGACGGCGGCACTTGCCTCTCCCAACTGCTCTCCGAGGTAATCTCGGAAAAGCAGAAACGCGCCGGCGGCAAAGAGCAAGTTCAGAAGAACCGAGAAGAAGTAAACGCCCTCGCTACCCGTGACGAAGAAAACCGGTGTCATCATAAGGACGTAGAGGAAGTTTGAATAACCTTCCACACGCTCGCCACGATTGAAGACCAGTCCGTTTCCTTGCGCGAAGTTTTGCGCGTAGCGATAGGAAATGTAAGCGTCATCAAGGCCCCAAACCTGTGGGGGAGACGGCCCCGCTATCCCATAGAAAGTCTGAAAGAACGAACCGATGAGCAGAACCAGAACACTCATGGCCAGTCCGGCTTTCTGAATAGTGGAACTCATCGGAGGGACTATAGCAGAAAATCGAAATTCGAAATTCGAAAATCGAAAATCGGGTTTTCGAGTCTCGGATTTCGATTTGCGGGTTTACGTCTACGAGTTTCCATTTTCGATTTTCCAGTTTCCATTTTCGATTTTCGAGTTTCGATTTTCGAGTTTCCAGTTTCTCCGGCCAGGTTAGCAAGCAGCCTCCGAACCTGACCCTCGATCAAGTCCCGCACATCTCGAAAATAGTCCTGGCCAAGCGAGTAAGGGTCAGGGATGTTCCACTGAATCAACCGCCCTTTGAAATCCGCCGGGAGAGGACATTCCACGTCGAGGCCCATCTCTACCACAACGTCCATTTCGGAGATCGGCACGTCCCGCAGCCCCTTTGACCGGTGCCCCTCGAGCCCGATCCCCTTATCGCGCAGGACTTCCAGTGTGCCCCGGCTAATCACACCCAGCGGGTGCGTTCCGGCGCTGAAAGCCAGCACTTTTCCCTCGCCAAGGTGATTGGCCATCGCCTCCGCTATCTGGCTGCGGCAGGAGTTGCCGACACAGACGAAAAGAAGTTTAACCATTGTGAGATTGAATCATTTGTTCATTGAGTCATTGATACCGCCAATGGCACAATCAGTAGCCAAGCAAGCGATCTCGCACAATGAACCACCGATCCAATGGATCAATGGCTAAATGACTCAATGACCCAGTTTCTTGACGAAGTACTGATGGACCGTCTCGTCCTCAGTCAGCTCGGGATGGAAAGTTGCGGCAAGGACGTTGCCCTGCTCGACCAGCACCGGCAGGCCTTGGCAGCGCCCCAGTACCCGCACCCCTTCACCCACCCGGCGGATGATGGGGGCCCGGATAAACACCATCTCCACCGGTCGGGGCGAGAGCTCGGGACATTCGCCTTGACGCACGGAACTGTCAACCTGCCGGCCGTAAGCGTTACGTTCGATGGTGATGTCCAGAAGGCCCAAACGCTCCTGCGCGGGATTCAAGACTTCCTTCGCCAGCAGAATGGCGCCCGCGCAAGTACCGAACACAGGTTGACCCGCCGCCACGAATTCCTTGATCGCCTCGCCCATGCCTTCATTCGAGAAAAACTTCAGCATGGTAGTGCTCTCGCCCCCCGGCATGATCAAGCCGCCAACCTCAGCTAGCTCCCCAGCGTGCTTCACCAGCTTGTAAGGCGCGCCAATCCGCTCCAGCATCTTGGCGTGCATCGCAAAATCGCCTTGGATGGCAAGTACTCCAATCGGTTTGTGTCCGTTGTTCATGGTCAGTGCTCAGTTATCAGTTTTCAGTGGTCAGTTGTCAGTAGTCCGTGGTCCGTCGTCCGTTCCAGCAGCCGCCCCGCTCGACAGAAAGTAGCCCTCTGAAGGTGTGAAAAAATCGCCGACCTGTCATCCTGAGCGCAGCGAAGGATCCCTGCAGTTGCTGTTCTTTCAGCCAGTTACGAAGAACTGCAGAGATGCTTCGCTGCGCTCAGCATGACAGATTCCGATTTTTTCACACGTTCTCTCCCTTGGGGAGAGAGGGTGTCCGGCGACGGCGCTTTCTCCAGCCCGTCAGCTGACGGGACGGGTGAGGGGGCATCGACCCTGCTTCGCCTCGTGCCGCCCGCTCTGGTGTAGAATACTCTTATGGCCCGGACCCGCCAATTTCTCGTGAATCTGATCTTCGACCCCGAATACCACGGCTACGTTGCTGACGTGCCGCAGCTCCCTGGCTGTATGTCGCAGGGTAAGACGGTTGAAGCGGCAATGAAGAATGTGCGCAAGGCCATCACCCTCTACCTCAAGGTTGCGCGTCAAGAAGAAATTGCTGCGCTCCCCGAAGTGCTCACCTGCCAGGTTGAGGTCCCCGTGTGACGCGCAATATCCGTCATTCGTAGAGGATAACCCCTTCCCCTGTCATTCTGAGCGAAGCGAAGAATCCCTGCATTTGAAAGCTCAGTCACCGCGAAAAAATACCGGGATTCTTCGCTTCGCTCAGAATGACAGCGGATCGCCTTTTCCTCCATGAATGACGAACAACCCGTATGACACGGCTGGCCGACAGAGCCCCTTCAAATCTGTACATACTCTGTGGACGAGGCCGGTTCCGGCACCACATCGCCTTGTTCCCGCGAGCTGGCAACGTGAAGCTCCACGGCCTCGCGAATAAGCTGTAAGGCCTCCTCACGCGTTTCCCCCACAATGGCACAGCCGGGTAGGTCCGGCACGTAGGCGCCGAAACCGCTCGCGCTTTCTTCGACGATTACGAGGTATTTCATCGCATTCAACTGTTGACTGTCGACTGTCAACTGTCGACTGCCCTTCCTACCACCCGCGTGTCTGTAGCAACTCCTTCGGATCGAGCTTAGCGACATCCAGGCCGCGCATGGCTTCGCCGACTTCCGCCGAGCACTCGGCCACGACTTCCGGCTCGTTGTAATGGGTGGTGGCGCGGACAATCGCTTTGGCGCGTTTATCAGGATCGGACGACTTGAAGATGCCTGAACCCACGAAGACTGCCTCGGCGCCGAGCTGCATCACGAGCGAGGCGTCGGCAGGAGTGGCAATTCCCCCGGCGCTGAAATTGGGCACGGGCAACTTACCCTGCGCACTCACCCACTTCACCAGGTCGTAGGGCGCGCCGAGTTCTTTCGACTTGGCCATCAACTCTTCTTCCCGCAGCGTAGTGAGCTGCCGGATTTCGCCGGTGATGGCGCGCAGGTGGCGGACCGCCTCGACGATGTTGCCGGAGCCCGCCTCGCCTTTGGTGCGGATCATGGCCGCGCCTTCGCCGATGCGGCGCAGCGCCTCGCCTAGATTCCGCGCGCCGCAGACGAACGGCACCTTGTAAGGCCATTTATTGATGTGATGTTCCTCGTCGGCAGGTGTCAGCACTTCGCTTTCGTCGATGTAATCCACGCCCGCCGCCTCGAGCACCTGGGCCTCCGCGAAATGGCCGATGCGCGCTTTGGCCATCACCGGGATGGTCACCGCAGCCATAATTTCCTTGACGATCTTGATCGACGCCATGCGCGCCACTCCGCCCTCCTTGCGGATGTCCGCCGGCACGCGTTCCAGCGCCATCACCGCCACCGCGCCCGCGTCCTCAGCGATTTTGGCTTGCTCGGCATTGGTGACGTCCATGATGACGCCACCCTTGAGCATCTCCGCCAAACCGACTTTCAGTTTCATTTCTTGATCGTATTCCCACATAATTGGTCTCCTTAATAGTCGAGAAGTCGAAAAGTCGAGGAGTCAAGAAGTCGAGAAGTCGAGAAGTAAAAACCCCGCTTTTCGACTCTCGCCCTTTGACCTTTTGACTGTGAGTCGAAGATCGAGAGTCCACCCCGGCGGTAGGGGCGCATGGCCATGTCCCCCTACTCACTTCTCGACTCTCGACTCCTCGACTGTTCTTCAAACCAACGCCACCCCGGCTCCCTCCGTCGAGCGCCTTCGGCCCGTCTTTGCCTTGCGGATTTCCGTTTTCAACAGGTCGCTCAGGATGGTGATTCCCTTTTCAATTTGCGCGTCGGTGGGGCCGGTGAAGCACAAACGCAGAGCATTGTGCTTGGGGTTTTGGAAATAGAAATACCGCGAGGGAGCGAAGATCACGCCTCGCTCCCGCGCTTTCACCAGCAGTTCTCCCGTGTCGAGCTGTGGCGGCAACTCCGCCCAGACGGACATTCCACCCTCCGGATAGACCACCCGGACGGCTTCCGGAAAGTGACGCTGGGCGGCCTGGCGCAGGACCTCCAGCTTATGCTGGTAGACTTTACAAGTCCGCCGAATCCACTTATCGAGCCAGCCGCGTCTCCCCAGCTCCTCCAGCACCGCCTGTCCCAGCACGTTGGTGTGAAGATCGGCGCGCTGCTTGGCCCAGCGCAGGCGCTCGATCACCCGCCGTGAAGCTGCGATCCAACCCACCCGCAGTCCCGGGAACCCGACTTTTGAAAAACTGTTCAGATGAATCACCAGCCCGGTGGTGTCAAGAGCTTTCAAGGGGGGCAACTGCCGCCCGCTGTAACGCAACGCCCCGTAAACATCATCTTCAACGACCGGAACCTGGAAGCGCGCGGCAAGCTCCAGGAGCCTCTTTCGCGCCGCCAACGGCATGGTGTGGCCGGTGGGGTTCTGAAAGTTGGGGCTGGTTAGAATCAGCCTCACCTTGGTCTGCTCCAGCACTGCGGTGAGGAAATCCAGGTCCATCCCTTCCGCCGTGACCGGAATGCCGATCAAGCGGGCGCTGGGCGATTCGAAGACATTCCAAAGTCCCGTATAGGTGGGGTTCTCTGAGGCCACGGGGTCCCCCGGGGCCACCAAGGTACGGCGGAGGAGATCAATCGACTGCTGGCAACCGTTGGTGATCACCAACTCGTCCAATTCCACCGGGATTCCGTCGCGCCGCAAGCGCGCCCGCAAGTAATTCTTGAGTGGCAGGTAGCCATCGCTCGAGCCGTAATGGAGCACCTTGCCGCCCTCGCGGCGCAGCACGGTGTCCGTGGCGCGCCGCACGAGATCGTGGGGCGTCATCTCATCGGCGCCGTGGGCTGCCGCAAAAGAGATGACTCCCGCCTCATAAGCGCTGGCCATCAACCGCCCCAGGGAGTCGTCGCGCGGGTCCTCGGGGAAGTAACTTTCCCAGAACACGTCGTTCCCTGCCGGACGAGCAGGGCGCGCCGTGGAGCGCAGCGTTTCCGCCAAAGTCGTGACATACGTTCCCCGGCCAACTGTCCCTTGGATGAGTCCTTCAGCTTCCAGCTCGGCGTAGGCGTTGCCAACCGTGGTGCGATGCACGTCCAGGCGCTTCGCCAACTCGCGGCTGGGTTCCAGCCGGTCGCCTGGCTTGAGTGCTCCAGAAACGATCCGCGCGCGCAATTGCTCGCGGATTTGAAGGTAGAGCGGCTGGGGCAAGCTGGAATCAAGAGTTACAAGCACGGCGGCCAAATCTCCAGTCTGGAAGTACCAGACCAAAATAGGCCATTTCCGGCAGATTGTAAACAGCCAATTGAGCCAATGTGCGAACAGGCCAAAAGGGCTCGGGACTAGGGGCTGGGGACTAGGGAACAGGGAATAGGGAATAGGGAACAGGGAATAGGGAGTAGGGAATCGGGAGTCGCGGCTGGGGAAGAACAGTCGGCAGTCGGCAGTAAGCAGCAGGTGGTCGGCGGTAGGGCCGGGGCTGGGGAAGGACAGTAGGCAGTCGGCAGTCAGCCATAGGACCGGGAACTGGTGCTGACAATCTGCTTTTTCCCTAGTCCCCAGCCCCCAGTCCCTAGTCCCTATTCTCGCTTAATCCAAAATCCAAAATTGCCCCAGCACCTGTTCCCTGTTCCCTGTTCCCTAGAAACGGGTTCGTTTCCCGCTCCCAGCCGATCACGGTCTCAGGTCCATGCCCGGGGAAAACCGGCGTTTCGTCGGGGAAAACCAGCAGCCGGTCGTGAATGGACCGCAGGATTTCCTCGTAAGACCCGCCCCAGAGGTCCGTACGGCCGATGCTTCCCTGGAACAGGGTGTCACCGCTGAAAAGTTTCTCTTGCTCGCCCGGAAGGTGGAGGGAGAGGCTGCCAGGCGAATGTCCGGGCGTGTGCAAAACCTCGAACACATGCGAACCGATGCGCAACGTGTCGCCCTCTTTCAGGAATTGGTCCACAGTCACAATGCCGGGAGAAGGAACGCCCAGCCATTCCGCCTGCTCGGCCAGGTGCTGGTAGAGCGGCAGATCGCCCGCATGCATCAAGACAGGGGCGCCCGTAGCGCGTTTCAATTGCTCGAGGCCACCCACGTGGTCGATGTGCGCATGCGTGGCGACGATGTACTTGGCCCGCAACTTGTGCCGGGCCAGCACTTCCTGGACGCGTTCTATCTCGTCCCCCGGATCAATCACAATGGCCTCGCCGGTGTCTTCGTCGCCGACGATGGAACAGTTACAGGCCAGTATTCCCACGGGAAGAATCTCGTGAATCATCCTCGCTTATCCTTCCTTTCGCCCCCAGCTATTGTACCCGAGTCGTAGCGCCAGCGGGTAGTGATGTCATTTTTATTTAGTAGACAATCTACCACCACAAGTGGTAGATTACCTTCCACTATGGCCAAGCAATTATCTGAAGACCGAATCGAACTGGTTTATGGCTCGCTCGACATGCTGATTCTGCGCACCCTGCGCTGGGGGCCAACTCACGGACATGGCATTGCCAAGTCCATTGAGCGTATGTCGGAAGAGACACTCAAGGTGGAACACGGGTCGCTCTACCCCGCACTCCAGCGCCTGCAACAGGAAGGTTGGATTACCGCCGAATGGGGCGTTTCCCAAAACAAACAGCGGGCCAAGTACTACCGCCTCACCGCGGCGGGGCGACGGCAACTGGTGGCCGAAACCTCGCGCTGGGAGCGCTTTGTGCGGGCCATTACCGGCGTTCTGCGGCCCGCCGACAGCAGTGGTTAGTGGCTAGTTGTTAGTGCCTAGTAGTCAGCGGTCGGTGGTCAGTCTTCGAGGACCCCCTCACCCGGCCCCGTCGGCTGACGGGCTGAAGAGCGCCGGCGGCGGTCCACCCTCTCCCCCAAGGGGGAGAGGGCAGGCATTAGTAAGGGGGAGAGAGCAGGAATCTGGAGAGGGACTGAAAACTGATAACTGATGACTGAGAACTGATTGCTGAGAGCTGATAGCTGATGGCTGAGGGCTTGGTATGAGCTTGCGGCGTGAATTCTCGAAACTCGGCGCTCTGTTTCGTCGGCGAAAGCCGGGGGACGATCTCGCGGAAGAGATTCGCTCTCATCTCGAAATGGAAGAGCAGGAGAACCTGGAATCCGGCATGCCGCCCGACGAAGCTCACTATGCAGCGTTGCGCCGGTTCGGGAACGTGACCTTGGCGCAAGAGAGGAGCAGGGAAATGTGGCGATGGAATTCCGTCGAAACGCTCTGGCAGGACGTGCGTTACGGTCTTCGGATGCTGCGCAAGAGTCCGGCTTTCACTATTGTTGCCGTGATTACCCTGGCGCTGGGCATTGGCGCCAACTCAGCGATTTTCAACGTGCTCGACGCCGTGTTGCTCCGCTTGCTCCCCGTGAGGGCGCCCGAACAACTGGTGGTTCTGACGGATCCCGACGCGCAGGGAAGGATGTATGGCACCGAGGGTGGAGACCGCTCGCTACTGGCATTTTCGGAGTTCGCATACCTGCACGACCACAATGATGTCTTCTCCGGCATGTTCGCGGCCGACAGCGAGGCTCCTAAACTCGAAGTGAGCATCGGGAGTTCTTCGAGCGGCCTGGCAGAAGAGCCTGAAACTGCCCGCGTGCAGCTCGTGAGTGGAGATTATTTTTCCGTGTTGGGATTAAGGGCAGCGGCCGGCCAAACTTTTACCCGCGAAGTTGATCGAGCCCGCGGGGCCTCACCGGTTGCGGTTATCAGCTACCCCTTCTGGAAAGAGCGTTTCAGGCTTGACCCTGCGATTCTGGGGAAAACAATCCGGATTCATCAGACGGCGTTCGAGGTCATTGGGGTTGCGCCATCCGGATTCTTTGGCACCACAGTCGGTGAGGCGCCCGACGTCTGGGTTCCGCTGATGATGCAGGACGCGGTTTATCCGGGACGGGATTTGCTCGCGCCCGCCCCGCCCTTCATGAGTGAATACGCCTGGCTCCAGGTCATGGCCCGAATGAGGCCGGGAGTGACCCTCCAGCAGTCCAAGGCGGCCATCAACTTCGTCTTCAAAGGATTACTCATCAACGCCTTGGGATCGTCGGGCACTCAGGAACAACGGCGTGATTATCTCAATCAACAAATCAACCCGCAGCCCGGCAGCCGTGGGTCTTCAACGCTCCATGAGGCATTTGCGAATCCGCTCAAGGTTCTGATGGGCATTGTAGTTTTCGTCCTACTGATCGCCTGCGCCAACGTCGCCAACCTGCTGCTCGCTCGTGGCGCGGCCCGGCAAAAGGAATTCGCCGTGCGCATGGCCGTCGGCGCCGGGCGCTCCCGGTTGGTGAGACAACTCCTGCTGGAGAGCTTTTTGTTGGCCTTCTTGGGCGCTGCGACGGGAGCTGTATTGGCCCAATGGGTCGATCGGCTGCTGCTGAGGGAGGTTGTAGGAGTCTCGCTGGGGCCCGGAGCGATTCAACTGGGAGTGGGGGTGGATGCGCGCACGCTGGGCTTCACGGTGGTGGTCGCAGTGGTCACCACCCTGCTCTTCGGAGTGATTCCGGCACTGCGCGCCACATCCCTGGATGTTTCGCCAGTTTTGAAGTCCGCTCCGGGTGCGAGACCCGGCGGGACGTCGCACCACTTCTTGTCCACCGGCAAATCTCTCGTGGTCGCGCAAGTGGCCATCTCGATGATCCTCCTTGTGGCTGCGGGGCTGTTCGTTCATAGCCTGGAAAGACTGAGTGAAGTTAGTCTCGGTTACAACCGCGACAGACTCCTTCTGTTCAAGTTGGACGCCGCCCCCGCCAGCTACAAGGGACCTGCTACCATTCGAATGGAACAGGACCTGCTGGCCAGATTCTCCGCCATCCCCGGGGTGCGCGCTGCTACGCTCTCCAGCAATGGTTTGTTCCAAGGCTCAGAATCCGCAGATCCTATCGCCGTGGAAGGCTACACGCCCAAATCTGGCGAGGAGATACACTCGCGAATGGATCACGTCGGCCCCGACTACTTTTCCACTATTGGAATTCCGCTGCTGCGCGGGCGGGAAATCGGTCCCCAGGACAGTGTAACCGGCCCTCGCGCCGCGGTCATCAATCTGGCGTTTGCCCGGGAGTTCTTCCCCCATACCGACCCGATCGGAAAGCACGTGCGCGATACCTACCCTGGCAATCCCGGAGAGATGGAAATAGTGGGTGTGGTTGCGGACGCCAAATACCACAGCTTGCGCGAGGAAACTCGGCCGCGCATTTTCGCTCCCATCTTCAATCCTCTTTGGGAACATGCCGCCGTCGCCTACGAAATCCGCACCGCGGCGGATGCCGGGAGCGTGGGCAGGGCGCTTCGCAAGGTTGTGCAGGAGACGAACCCGGCTCTCCCCCAAATCGAAATTGAAACCATGTCCGGGCTGGTGGACCGCTCCCTGGGCACTGACCGCTTGATTGCGATGCTTTCGAGTTGTTTCGGGGCCTTAGCGCTCCTGCTTGCCTCCATCGGCCTTTACGGTGTGATGTCGTATGCGGTGGCGCGCCGGACAAACGAGATCGGCATTCGAATGGCGCTGGGAGCGCGGCGCAGCGACGTGCTGCGACTGGTCCTGGGGCATGGGTCGAAGCTGACTCTGCTCGGAGTGGGCATCGGGATCGTGGGTGCGCTGGCACTGACGCGATTCATGTCGAGCTTGCTCTACGGTGTCAAGCCCACCGACCCGCTAACCTTCTTCATCGTTTCTGCGGTGCTCGCTGGGGTCGCCCTGCTCGCCAGCTACATCCCCGCGCGGCGAGCGACGAAGGTGGATCCCTTGGTGGCGGTGCGGTACGAATGATAACAGGGATCGTTGACTTGCCCGTGAGGCTTTTTTATACTCGTTTCATACGGCGAGCAGGGTGTGCGGGAACAAATGAAACTGGTGGTGGTAGGCGGGCAGGCGCGGAAGGTCGGCAAGACCTCGGTTATTGCGGGTCTGATTCGCGGGCTGAATACGCTCGCCTGGACGGCAGTGAAGATCAGCCATCACGCCGGCGCTGCCGACGCCCAGGACATGCCATCGGCATACGACCTCCCGGCGCACCTGGACTTTGCATTGGGCGAAGAAAGGGACCCCAGCGGAAACGGCGACACCTCCCGCTACCTGGCGGCGGGGGCGCGGCGTGCGCTGTGGATGCGCGCTCGAGGAGGAGGGCTTGCTCAAGCGCTGCCCGGCTTGCTCGAAGCTCTGGAGGGCGACGAGCATGTGATCATCGAGAGCAACAGCATACTGGCCTTCCTCCAACCCGCGGTCTTTCTGTTGGTGATGGGTGAATCGCGGCGGGACTTGAAGGCTTCCGCGCGGCAATTCCTCGGGCGCGTGGATGCGCTTGTGACCGTGAGGCCTGATCTCGAGCCGCGCGCCTGCCCGGCAACATCCCTCCCAATGCCCGAAGGCAAGCCGGTCTTCCCGGTGTGGGTGGGCGAGTGGTCGAATCCCGGGCTCTGCCACTTCGTTGGCGAACGGCTTCTGCGGACAGCCGAGCATTCGCAGGCTTGGAACCCCCTCACCCGGCCCGCCCCGGCTGAAGAGAACGCCGGTGCGGCCCACCCTCTCCCCCAAGGGGGAGAGGGCTGGATTGATGTCGAGGGCGACAGGTCGAGCACTAATGTAAAAACTCCAGAGCACCGACCCCGCGAGGCGGGGTCAGCGCTACCCCCAACGCGAGAATAGGAGCTGCTATGGCGGCATTAAGCAAGGAAGAAATCCGGAAAACACTGAAGAGTATGCCGGAGTGGTCGTTCGCCGGCAGCGCGATTCACAAGAAGTTTACTTTCAAATCGTTCATGCCGGCCATTGCCTTTGTGAACGCCATCGCCGAAGCGGCCGAGCAGGCTAACCACCACCCCGACATTACCATCAATTACAGCCAAGTGGGCATAAGCCTCTCGACCCACAGTGAGTCCGGAGTCACGCAAAAGGACTTCCAATTGGCAGAGGCCATCGACAAGATCTACAACCGGCAGTGATATCCTGGTCTTCGGTTGGGGCCGAAGCCCGCGCCGTAGACCTGGCGGCGAGCCGCCGGGCCCGCCTCATTCGCTAAGGAATTAATCATCTAATCATCATCCAATCTCCTCTTGTTTTTGGGGAGCGATTGCGAATAGAATGCCGCGATTACTTTCATTAGGAAAAGGCTGATGGCCACATTGGTGCAATGGATCCATGTAACGGCCGCCGTCATTGGGGTGGGAGGGCTGGCCTTCCTCCTCTTCGTCTTGCTCCCTTCGCTTGGAGCCTTGCCGCCCGAGCAGCGCGATGCGTTCGCCAAACAGGTCATGCACCGGTTCGGATGGATGTTTTGGTCGGCGATCCTGGTGTTGCTCGTTTCGGGGGTCTACAGCGTTCACGAGTACTACTGGGAAGCGGCCTGGGGCAAGTCCTGGACGCTTTTGAGCGTGAAAATTATTCTCTCCCTCTTTCTCTTCGTGGTGGTGTTGGCCCTGACGCTGCCCTTCAAATTTTTCGACCGGATCCGGGCACGACGGCAACTCTGGCTCTCCATCGCCGTCGGTGTGGGAGTTGCCGTTATCTTCATTGCCGCCTATCTGCGGCGGTAACGTGAGGCGACTTGGCAGGTCACCCCGAGCGAGGCGCCTTCTTCGCAATGACCTATCACCGGCAAGTCATTCGAATTTCGCTTTTCCAGTTTCTAGTTTCCAGTGCCCGATTGGGCGGGCGCTACTTCAAGTGGAGCACGGCCTCTTTGAAGGTCCCGCGCTGCTGCATGATTTTCTTTTGCAGTAGGATGATGGCCTGAAGGAGCATTTCAGGCCGCGGCGGGCATCCCGGAACGTACACATCGACAGGAATGAATTGGTTGACCCCCTGCACGGTCGCATAGTTATTGAAAACCCCACCCGAGGTTGCGCAAGCGCCCATCGAGATCACCCATTTGGGCTCCGGCATCTGCTCGTAGAGTTTCTTGACCACGGGGACCATCTTTTGTGCGACGCGCCCGGCAACAATCATCAAATCCGATTGGCGCGGCGAGCCACGGAAGACCTCCTGTCCAAAGCGGGCAATATCGAAGCGCGAGGCCGCCGTGGACATCATCTCGATAGCGCAGCACGCCAGACCAAAGCTCATGGGCCAGATGGAGGACTTGCGCGCCCAATTCACCGCCTGGTCCAGCTTGGTGAAGACCAAACCTTCAAACCCCGAGGATTCGTTCGTTGCCATGAATCGTAAGCCCCCTCAAACACTATTATGCCACCTCGGCGGCGTGGTTTCAATTCCGACGGAGCGAATCAGAGAATCAGGGTAGGGCTTGAACACTCTTTTGCAAGGTGTATAATACGTTTGGGTTTAGTGACCCAAGCAATATCCGATGGCGTTCAGCTCCGCTAGTGTTCCTGATGTTCCGTTCCGGCTGAGCTAGACTGGGTGGTCGGTCACGGACATGGCAGAAAACGACAAACCTCGGGAGTCTACTCGCCTTTACAAGGAACTCTTCAGCCATATAGAGACAGGCCTGGCAATTCTGTGCCTGGAGAATTGCGACGATCCGCGCTCGCTTCGTCTGATTGCGGCGAATCCGGCGGCGCGCCGGGCTGCCGGGCTTAGTGGCGATGAGTGTGAGGGGAAACTGCTGGTGGACGCAGCGCCCAAGTTGTTCAAAACGGGAATGGCACAGGCTTGTGCGGAAGTGGTCCGAGGGGGTCAAGCCAGGGACCTGGGCCAGATGGAGTCAAGCGAGCAGGGCATTAGCGGCGCGGTCTTTGGCGTCAAAGCCCTTCCTCTTCCTGACGATTGTGCCGCTGTCATCTTTGAGGACATCAGCGAGCACGAGCGAGCCGGCGACGCGCTGCAAAAACCCGAAAAAGCCACCGAAGCCGCTCGAGCCATGATTGCGGTTGTTGACCGCAATTATCGTTACCTGCTGACGAACAGCGCATTCCTAAAGTATCGGGGCATGAGCCGAGAACAGGTAGTGGGGCGAACAACTCCGGAAGTAATGGGCAAAGATGTTTTTGAGGGGGTTATCAAGAAATACCTGGATGCCTGTTTTCAGGGTGAAACCGTCCAGTACGTGATGAGACGTACCCATGCTGACCTGGGCGAAAGGGATATGCTGATATCGTACATTCCCATCGAAGGTCCAGCCGGCATCGATAGAGTGGCATGCGTCATCCATGACATCACTGAGTACAGGCGCGCGCACGAGGCGTTGGAACAGGCCGCCAAGCGCTTCGAGCTGGCGAGCTCGGCCACGCAAGATGCTCTCTTCGATTGGGACCTTGTCTCTTATGGAATCTGGCGGAATGAGAACTACCAGCGCCTGTTCGGAGCACCGGAAAGGAGCTTAGAAAGCGACAACTGGTGGCTTGAACACGTTCACCCGAATGACCGGGAGCGCGTCCTCGCCGCCCAGCAGGCTGCGTTGGGTGGCGATGGCAATCTGTTTTCATCAGAGTTCCGCCTGCGTCGCCCGGATGGGTCGTATGCACACGTGGTCGAACGCTCCCTCATCGTTCGCGACGCCCGAGGTCAAGTGGTGCGGATGATCGGTTCTCTGACCGACCTCAGCGAGCGCAAGCGGGCGGAGGAGGCGCTGCAGGAGAGCGAAGAGAAACATCGACGACTTTTCGAGCATATGAGCAGCGGCGTGACCATTTACCAGGCCATTGACGATGGAGAAGATTTTGTAATCAAGGATTTCAATAGCGCTGCGGAAAGAATTGAGCATGTAGACCGAAAAGCAGTCATCGGAAGGCGTGTGACCGAAGTGTTCCCGGGCGTGAGAGAATTCGGGCTGTTCAGCGTGTTCCAGAAAGTGTGGAAAACGGGACAACCGGCCCATCTTCCCTCTGCGGTTTACCGCGATGAGCGTGGTCCCGGAACCTGGCGGGAAAACTGGGTGTACAAACTGCCCAGTGGTGAATTGGTGGCGGTTTACAACGACATCACGGAGCGCGTACAGGCAGAGGACGCGCTGCGTGAAAGCCAGCGCCGGCTGGAATTGATTGCCCGAGCTTCCAATACGGGGCTGTGGGATTGGGACCTTCGCACCAACTTGGTCTATTACTCCCCTGAATGGAAGAGTCAAATCGGCTACGCCGGGGATGAGATCTCCAACCGCCTCGAGGAGTGGGAAACTCGCGTCCACCCCGAAGACTTTCCGGGGGCGATCGGCCGCGTGCGCGACTACCTGGCCAATCCACAGGGAGAATTCGAGAGCGAATTCCGGTTCCGCCACAAGGATGGAAGCTATCGCTGGATTCTTGGTCGGGCCTCGGCGTTGAAGGATGACCACGGCAAGTCCTATCGGATGCTGGGGTCGCACCTGGACATCACCGAGCGCAAGCGGGCGGAGGAGGCGCTGCGGGAAAGCGAAGAGCGTTTCAGGAGTCTCGTCGAGAATGCGACCGTCGGGATTTATCGAACTACACCGGACGGTCATATTCTCATGGTGAATCCCGCGCTCGTCAGAATGTTAGGGTTCAACTCGTCTGAAGAACTGGCCGCTCGGAACCTTGAGTGTGAAGGCTTTCCGTCCAGTTACCCGAGAAGGGCGTTTCGTGAGCGAATTGAGCGTGAGGGCCAGGTGATCGGCCTGGAAAGTGCCTGGGTCAGGCGCGATGGGGAGGTGAATTACTTTCGGGAAAGCGCCCGAGTTGTCCGGGCAGGCGATGGGCGGGTGCTCTACTACGACGGAATTGTTGAAGACATCACCGAGCGCAAGCGCGCAGAAGAAGCGTCACGCGAGAGCGAGGAGCGCTACCGGACTTTGTTCGAAAACTCCCCCGTGGGAATCTACCGCACGACGGCCGACGGGCGCATTCTGGCGGGGAATCCGGCCTTCGCTCAGATGCTGGGCTATTCCTCGAGTGAGGAGCTGGCCTCCCGCAATCTCAACGCCCCGGATTTTGAACCCCAGTACTCGCGGGCCCAGTTCACTGAAAAACTGGAGAAAGAGGGACGAATCACAGGGCTGGAGAGCGAGTGGCACCGGCGCGACGGCAGCGTGATCTTCGTCCGGGAGAACGCCCGGGCGATCCAGGATGAGGCTGGCCGGATTCTCTACTATGAAGGTACCGCGGAAGACATCACCGAGCGCAAGCAGGCGGAGGAGGCGCTGCGCGAGAGCGAGCAATTCAATCGCGAAGTTATCGCCAACGCCCAAGAAGGGGTTGCCGTCTATGACCGGGAATTCCGCTACCAAGTCTGGAACCGCTTCATGGAAGAACTAACCGGGGTGCCCGCTTCGGAGGTTTTGGGCAAGCACGCCTTTGACCTCTTCCCGCATTTACGAGAGCAAAAATTGGATTTGCTGATCCGTCGGGCCCTTGCGGGAGAGGTTGTGCATGCTCCAGACACGCCCTTCCACGTGCCTGCGACCGGCAAGTCAGGCTGGGTCTCCAACGTTTACAGCCCGCACTTTGGCACCAGCGGGCAGATCCGCGGGGTCATCGGCACCATTCGTGATATCACCGAACGCAAGCGGGCGGAGCAGGCGCTAAGGGAAAGCGAGGCGCGTTTCCGGACGGTTTTCGAGAATGCCGGCATCGGGATGGGTCTGGTAGGCATAGACGGCAATTCCATAGAGACGAACCTCGCCACCCAGAGAATGCTCGGCTACAGCGAGCTTGAATTGAAACAGATGCCCAACAGCCAGTACACGCATCCTGATGATGCGCACCTGAGTTGGGACATGTTCAGGGAGCTGGCTGAAGGAAAACGCGACCGATACCAACTCGAAAAGCGCTATATACGGAAGGATGGCCAAATCGTATGGGGGCGGTTGACCGAATCTCTGGTGCGGAACCAGAACGGGGAACCCCAATACGCCGTCGCTATGATGGAGGATATCACCGACCGCAAGCGGGCGGAAGAAGCGCTAAGGGAAAGCGAGGCGCGTTTCCGTGCGGTCTTCGAGAAGGCCGGCATCGGTATCGCTCTGATAGACATGCACGGCCGTCCCGTGGAGAGTAACCCCGCGCTCCTGAAAATGCTGGGCTACGGCAAACAGGAATTGGCGCAAATGGCCTTCACCGAGTATACACATCCCTCCGACGTCCAAGCGGATTGCGACCTGTTTGCCGAGTTGGTAGAAGGAAAACGCGACCAATACCAACTCGAGAAGCGCTTTTACCGGAAGGATGGCGAAGTGGTCTGGGGGGAGCTAACTGCCTCCGTGGTCCGGGACCAAAACGGTGACCCCTCTTACGCCGTCGGGATGGTAGAGGACATCACCGAGCGCAAGCGCGCAGAGGCGGCGCTGCGGCAGTTGTCAGGCCGCATCCTTCGCCTACAGGACGAAGAGCGGCGACGAATTGCTCGCGAACTACACGAGACGACCGCCCAAAGCCTGGCAGCCTTGGCGATGAACCTGAGCGTGGTGAAGGACGCGGCCCCGGACCTGAGTGCCAGAGCGCGCGCCTGCCTTTCCGAGAGCCTCGAGTTGGCCGAGAAGTGCTCGCGCGAAGTCCGTAGCGTCTCCTACCTGCTGCACCCGCCTCTGCCGGATGAGGCTGGACTGGGCTCAGCCTTGCGGTGGTTCATCGACGGATATACCCAACGGACCGGCATACATGTGGATCTGGAAGTACCGCCCGGGCTCACCCGCTTACCCGGGGATGTCGAGTTGGCATTGTACCGGGTGGTGCAGGAAGGGTTGACCAACATCCGCCTCCACTCGGGAAGCAAGAAGGCGCGGGTTTGCCTGGAGTGCCGCCCGGATCAGGCCGTGCTCACCGTTGCGGATGAAGGACGCGGGATGCCTCCGGGTCTCCTTGAAAGAATGGGCCGGCACGGCGGGGAGCTTGGGGTGGGTATCCCAGGGATGCGGGAACGGATCAGGCAACTGGGAGGGCAGCTCGAAATTGTCACCGGCAGTAAGGGGACAACGTTGACGGCGATCATGCCGCTTCGAGAGGAGCCAGCGTGAGCGCATTTCACATCCTCATCGTGGATGATAACGAGCCGAACCTCTATCAACTCCAGGTTCTCCTGGGCGGCAGCGGGTATCAAGTTGTCGCCGCCGTCAACGGAGCCGAGGCGCTGACCAAGGCGCGGCAGAACCCGCCGGATCTGGTCATCAGTGACATCCTGATGCCGGTGATGGACGGGTTCACCTTGTGCCGTGAATGGAAGAAGGACGAACGCCTGCGGCAAATCCCGTTTGTTTTCTACACCGCGACCTACACCGATGAGCGCGATCGGGAGTTCGCGCTCAGTCTTGGCGCGGAGCGATTCCTGGTCAAACCGGAGGAGCCGGAGGTTTTCATACTAACCATCCGGGAAGTCATCCAGCAACTCCAACGTCCGCCCGCCCCCCTGGCGGCGAATACGCCGGCCCGCCTCCCGATGGAAGAGCCCTTAAGAGAGGAATTCGGCTATCTGAGTCAATACAACGAGGTGCTCATCCGCAAGCTGGAAGCGAAGATGCAGCAATTGGAGGAGGCTAACCGCGAACTGGAGCGTGACATCACCGAGCGCAAGCGCGCGGAGGCAGCCCTGCGGCAGATGTCACGCCGCCTCCTTCGCCTGCAGGACGAAGAGCGGCGACGCATTGCTCGCGAACTACACGACACGACCGCCCAAAGCCTGGCGGCCTTGGCGATCAACCTGAACGTGGTGAAGGACTCGGCCCCGGACCTGAGTGCCAGAGCACGCGCCTGCCTTTCCGAGAGCCTCGAGTTGGCCGAGGAGTGCTCGCGCGAAGTCCGTAGCGTCTCTTACCTGCTGCACCCGCCTCTGCCTGATGAGGCTGGGCTGGGCTCAGCCTTGCGGTGGTTCATCGACGGATATACCCAACGGACCGGAATACATGTGGATCTGGAAATACCGCCCGGGCTCACCCGGTTACCTGGGGATGTCGAGTTGGCATTGTACCGGGTGGTGCAGGAAGGGTTGACCAACATCCGCCTCCACTCGGGAAGCAAGAAGGCGCGGGTTTGCCTGGAGTGCCGCCCGGATCAGGCCGTGCTCACCGTTGCGGATGAAGGACGCGGGATGCCTCCGGGTCTCCTTGAAAGAATGGGCCGGCACGGCGGGGAGCTTGGGGTGGGTATCCCAGGGATGCGGGAGCGGATCAGGCAACTGGGAGGGCAGCTCGAAATTGTCACCGGCAGTAAGGGGACAACGTTGACGGCGATCATGCCGCTTCGAGAGGAGCCAGTGTGAGCGCGCTTCGCATTCTCATCGTGGATGATCACGAAGTAGTGCGGCGGGGCTTGCGGGCCTTGATTGAATCCCACCCCGGGTGGGAGGTGTGCGGGGAGGCAATGACCGGCCGCGAGGCGGTGGAGAAAACCAAGAAGTTGAGGCCGGCGGTGGTCGTCATGGACATCGCCATGCCGGAGTTGAATGGTCTGGAAGCCACCCGCCAAATCCTGAAAGCGGCTCCGCGAATCGGAGTGCTGATCCTCACCGTGCACGAATCCGAGCAGTTGGTCCGCGAGGTTTTGGAGGCGGGCGCGCAAGGCTATGTATTGAAATCCGCAGCAGGGCGCGATTTGGTGAGTGCGATTGAAGCTTTGAGCCAGCACAAGGTGTTTTTCACCGACAGCGTGGCGAGAATGGTGCTCGAGGGTTTTCGCAAGAAGGGTTTCCAGGATGAGCGCTCTGGGGATTCCTCCTCGCCGCTCTCCCCGCGGGAACGCGAAATCATTCAACTCCTGGCCGAGGGCAAGAGCAATTACGAAGTTGCCGAGGCACTCAACATCAGCGCTAAAACCGTGGAAACCCACCGGGCGCACATCATGGAGAAGCTCGACCTGCATTCCATCACCGACTTAGTCCACTACGCGATCCGAAACGGGATTGTTGAGCCCTAGCCGGAGAAAGATCTAGGCATGATGGTGGGGCAGTACCAATGACAAATTGTCTACAGCAAACCCCCTTGAAGAATACAGCAAGTACCTGATTTCTAATTAAATTCCTTTAATGTAACTTTCCTTAGTGACCCACAAGTGACTGGTACCTTTGTTCCATAGAGGAGGGGTAGGCGGACTGTCATTCTTTTGGGTGTCATGAGTTAAAGTGGGAGGGATATTGCGAATTCTCGTGGTGGAGGATGACCGAGCCGTCGCCGGCTTCCTGAAGGAAGGCCTGGAATCGGACCAATATGCGGTGGATTTGGCGCCGGATGGGGAGCAGGCCCAGTCGCGAGTTGATGAGGCCGACTTTGACTTGGTGATCCTGGATTTGGTGCTTCCTAAGCTTGATGGGTTTCAAGTACTGAATCACCTACGCACCCAAAAGCGTTCGCTTCCTGTCCTGATTCTTTCCGGTCGCGCCAACGTGGAGGATCGGGTGAAAGGGCTGGACCTGGGGGCGGATGACTACCTGACGAAGCCTTTTTCCTTTAGCGAGCTGTCGGCGCGAGTGCGGGCCTTGCTGAGACGAAGTCCCAGCCCGATTGATATCGTCCTGCGAGTCGAGGATTTGGAGATGGATCGTTGCGAGAGGGTGGTGAGGCGGGCGGGTCGCCGCATCGACCTGACACCACGAGAATTTGCCTTGCTCGAATATCTCATGCGGAATGCGGGACGGTGTGTGACGCGAGCCATGATTATCGAGCATGTCTGGAATTATTCCTTCGACACCATGACGAATGTGTTGGAAGTTTACGTCAACTACTTGCGTAAGAAGATTGATGAGGGTTTTGAAAGGAAACTCATCCACACGGTCCGGGGCGCTGGCTATCGGTTGGGGGGAGAATAGAAACCGGATGCGACAGACTAAGCTGGCGCGGGCAGCGGGCATCGAGGAAAGGACCGGAAGGGGGAAGGCGTGTCTGCGCAACTGCTTAGACGCCTTGCTGCGGGCCGGGTGGATCATTTCGGAGGGTAGTGCCCCCTGCGCCGGTGGCCGGGGTTGGCGGAGATTCGGGAGACATGGGCACTTATCAGGGCGAAAGCTCGAAAAGCCAACCGATCCGCCGCCCCGGCGACTTACCTTTCGGGTCGAGGGCTCGCGGCTTACCCCGTTCAACCGGGTGGCTGCGTCCGTCCATGGTGCGTCGATGAAGTTGATCCTGGCTGGGGCGTTGATGCTCGCAGTTATCTTGACACCCGGCCTTTTGCAGGCCCGGGCGCAAGGTGATCTTCCGGTCCTCACTCAGGCGGCGCAAGTGCGCAAGCTCACAGTCGAGCAATCCCGGCTTGGATACCCAGTGAGATTGCGCGGGGTCATCACCTTTAACCTGCCCACCTGGTATGTGACCTTCTTTCACGATTCGACGGCTGGTATCTTTCTCTGGGAAAGTAGCGTGCCCGCAAACGTGCGCGCCGGTGACTTGGTGAAGGTCAGGGGTAGAACCGGGCCCGGAGATTTTGCACCGGTCGTCGCAGATGGACAGGTCCGCGTGGTGGGAAAAGCGCCGCTGCCCCCCGCCCGCCGGTTCTCGTTGGGCGACCTGCTGACGGGTCAAGAGGACAGCCAGTGGGTCGAGGTCAAAGGTGTTGTCCACTCAGTTGCAATCGAACCCCAGTTTCTCACTTTGGGGATTGCGGCAGGCAGCCATAAGTTCAGGGCCAGGATCAGTGAGTTCAAGCGCGACGCCAACTATGCATCCTTGATCGACGCGGAGGTGGCGATCCGCGGCGCCTGCGGAGCCCTGTTCAACGACAAGCGGCAGTTAGTCGGTATTCAGCTCTGGGTTCCAAGCCTGGAGCAGGTTCACATCGAGCGAGCCGCGCCATCCGACCCCTATGCACTGCCCATTCTTCCCACCAGCAGTGTGATGCAGTTCACGCCGGAAAGAGCCGTGGGGCACAGGCTTCACGTGCAAGGCGTTGTGACTCTCGACAGGTCAGGTCGACTCATTTTCCTCCAGGACGCCTCCGGTGGGGTCGCGGTTTTGAGTGGTCAGAGCACGCCCGTCCAGCCGGGAGACCGCGTCGATGCCGTTGGGTTTCCCACTACGGGCCGGTATGCGCCTGTCCTGGAGGACGGTGAGTTCCGGAAGATCGGCCACGGCGCCTTGCCGATGCCTGTTGACTTGACGCACGCCACCACCCTGAGCGGCGACCAGGACGCCGAGTTGGTCAAAATCCGGGGACGGCTGGTGGACGAGTCGGTGCAGGGCGAGGATGCCGTCCTGACAATGCAGGCAGGGAGTTTTACCTTTGCAGCCCGTCTGGAAAAGGCGCGCGCCGACGATACGGTGCGTCGTATCCCGGTGGACAGCCTCCTCGAGACAACGGGCGTGTGGTCGACCGAAACCGACGAGTATCGCACCACGAACCAGCGGCCAGTCGGCAGCGATATTGCGCCAATGGCGTTTCGTATCTTGCTTCGTTCCGGCGGAGACATCATCGTCATTGAGAAGCCGTCGTGGTGGACAGCCAGACGGATCGTTTGGCTGTTGGTCATGCTCGCGGGAATCGTCTTCGGGATTTCGTTGTGGGTGGCCGTGCTGCGGAGGCAGGTCGAAGAGCGCACAGAAACCATCCGAGCCACCTTGGAATCAACCGCGGACGGGATTCTGGTGGTCAATTCGGCGGGCAGAATTTTGGCTTACAACCGCAAATTCGCGGACCTGTGGCGCATTCCGCAGTCCGTCCTGGAGGCGCGTGACGACAACGTAGTACTCAATTTCGTCCTCTCCGAACTCAAGGACCCCGACGCATTCCTTACCAGAGTCGAACAATCGTACGCGGACCACGACGCCCAGACTGATGACGTGATTGAGTTCAAGGATGGACGAGTTTTCGAGCGCCATTCCGAGCCCCAACGTGTCATGGGGAGGAATGTCGGACGGGTGTGGGGATTCCGCGACATTACGGAGCGCCGGCGGGCCGAAGAAGAGTTGCACCATTCTCGCCAGATGCTGCAACTGGTTCTTGACAACATCCCCCAACGCGTTTTCTGGAAGGATCGCAACTTCAACTACTTGGGCTGCAACAAGCCTTTCGCAATTGACGCCGGGCTGCAAAATCCCGAGGAGATCATCGGCAAGAGTGATTTCGAGCTTGCCTGGAGAGAGATGGCCGAGCTTTACCGCGCCGATGACAAGCTGGTGATGGAACAAGGATCACCCAAGCTCAACTTTGAAGAACCGGAAAACAGCGCGGACGGGAGTTTGTTGTGGCTCCGGACCAGCAAACTGCCTCTGCGTGACCGTGAAGGCAAAGTGATCGGGGTGATCGGAACTTACGAGGACATCACCGAGCGCAAGCGGGCCGAAAGAGCGCTGCAAGAGCGGACGGCCTACTTAAACACCCTCATCGAGAACAATCCCCTGGCCATCGTCACCGTTGACGTGCAGGGCCGCATCAAGCTGTGCAATCCCGCCTTCGAGCGACTTTTTCTTTACCCGCAGCAAGAGATTGAGGGTGCCAATCTGGATGAGCTCGTCGCCCCTCCAGAATCCATCCCCGAAGCCAAGGAGTTTACCAAGCAAAGCCTGAGCGGAATCAGTGTGCATGCCGCCAGCCGGCGGCGCCGCAAAGACGGCTCGCTGGTGGATGTGGATCTCTACGGTGTGCCTCTGGTAATGCAGGGGGAGATTGTCGGGGAGTTCGCCCTCTACCAGGACATCAGCACACGCATGCAGGCGGAAGCGGCATTGATTGAGGAAAGGCATCTGCTCCGTACCCTCATGGATAACGTCCCAGACGTTATCTACTTCAAGGATCGCGAGAGCCGCTTCACGCGGATCAATAAGGCGCTCGCTAAGATGTTTGGGCTGAACGACCCTGCCCAAGCCAACGGAAAGACAGACTTCGACTTCTTCACGGATGAACATGCGGAACAGGCTTTTGCCGACGAGCAGGAAATCATCAGAACGGGCCAGCCGGTGTTGGCCAAGGAGGAGAAGGAAACCTGGCCCGATGGCCGTGAGACCTGGGTTTCGACCACCAAGATGCCGTTGCGGGACGCCAAGGGGAACATCATCGGAACTTTCGGCATCTCCCACGACATCACCGCGCGCAAGCGGGCGGAGGAAGCGCTTCGCGCCAGCGAAGAACATTTCAGAAGCTTCATCAAAAACTTGCCCGTCGGAGTTTATCGGACCACGCCAGACGGTCGTGTGTTGATGGCGAATCCTGCGCTGCTCCGAATGTTGGGGTACGACTCGTTGCAAGAACTGGCGTCTCGAAATCTTGAAGGTGTTAGCTTTGAGGCTGGCTACCCTCGAAGCGAGTTTCGTGAGCAGATCGAGCGCCAAGGCGAAGTCAGGGGTCTCGAGGCGGCTTGGAAAAGACGAGATGGGTCGGTGGTATTTGTCCGGGAATCTGCCAAGGCCATCCGTGCTGATCATGGTAGGGTGCTGCATTACGACGGCACGATTGAAGACATCACCGAGCGCAGGCGACTCGAGGAGCAGTTTCGCCAGGCGCAGAAGATGGAAGCCGTGGGGCGGCTGGCGGCGGGGGTGGCCCATGACTTCAACAATCTACTGACAGTTGTCATTGGCTACAGCGATCTCCTGTTGAAGAGACTCCCCGCATCCGACCGCCTGCGTCCCTCGGCGGAGGAGATCAAGAAGGCGGGGGAGCAGGCTGCCTTGCTCACTCGCCAATTGCTCGCTTTCAGTCGCGCGCAAGTGCTGCAACCGCAGATCCTGGATCTGGACAGCTTGCTGACGAACGCGCAGCAAATACTAGAGCGGGTGATTGGAGAGGACATCGAGCTGGTTACGCACCTGCCCCCCGGGCTCGGCCACGTGAAAGCCGACCCGGGACAAATCGAGCAGGTGATCTTGAACCTGGCGGTGAACGCGCGGGATGCTATGCCACAGGGAGGCTGGCTGGCGCTGGAAGCGGCCAACGTCGAGCTGGATTCGACCTATGCGAGAGGCCACGGGGGCGTCCTACCAGGCCACTATGTGATGGTTGCAATGAGCGATAACGGGATCGGGATGGATGCGGAAACCCAAGCCCGTATCTTCGAGCCTTTCTTTACCACCAAAGAACAGGGTAAGGGGACGGGATTGGGGCTCTCCATGGTCTACGGGATCGTGAAACAAAGCGGGGGCAGTATCTCCGTTTACAGTGAGCCGGGAAAGGGCACGACATTCAAAGTCTATCTGCCTCGAGTGGACCAGACTGTGGAGGTGATGGCTCCGGGCGAACTGGGTATCGAGGAGCCATCCCAGGGCTCCGAAACCATTCTCCTGGTTGAGGACGAGGAGGCAGTGCGTTCCTTGGCCAGGGAAGTCCTCGAGAGCCGGGGTTACCACGTATTGGAGGCCGAGGGAGCAATTGAGGCGCTGGAGGTTGGCAAGCGGCACAAGGATCGGATTCACTTGTTACTGACCGATGTGGTGATGCCACAGATGAACGGGAGGGAGTTGGCCAAACGTTTGGCGCCGCTTCACCCGGAAACCAAAGTTCTCTACATGTCCGGGTACGCGGAAAATGCGATTGTCCACGACGGCCTGCTGGATCAAGGCACGGCCCTCCTCCAGAAGCCCTTCACCGCGGACGGGCTGGCACACAAGCTTCGCGAGGTACTGGAGAGCGCCGGAGATCAGAAGAGACTCCTCCCTCCGCAAGAGGAGGTTTCAACGCCGCGATAGGTGGCTGAGGAGTGATTGCCCATGCGGATATTCGACCGAATTGACCCCCTGAATCTCAACCGGCGCCAGTGGGAGCTGTGGGTGCTGGCGCTCGCCGTCATTCTCATTTTGGCGTTGGGGATGGCCTTGCTGATGTATCCCAGCGCTTTCTCCAACGACCTCATGGTGAGCGGCGCCACAAAACGCAAGCTGTTCTTTGGCTTCTGCGCGCTCGCGGTTCTGCTGGTGGGTTACCTTCTGGACAGGCAGATCGTGATCAATCACCTTCGCCAGAGGTTGGCGGAAGAGCACCAGCAAGTCGTGAAAATACGGCACGAAGCGAGCCTGGACTTGCTCACGACCTTGCCCCAGTTGGATTCCTTTCGCGACCGCCTGGCCATGGAGCATCGCCGCGCCGCCAGCATTCATTCGCCTCTTTCGCTGCTGGTTGTGGAACTGAAGCCTTCGCCGCACCTCCCTGACAGGAAGGAAATCGATACCGCGTTCGGCGACGCCGCCAAAACCTTGACCCGGAAACTGCGTGCTGAGGATTCCATCTATCACCTCGCTTCCGGTGTCTTCGCCGTCGTCCTTCCCGGAGCGGGGACAGCGAATGCCTACCGCATCTCGAGGCGGCTCGCGGAAGGCCTTCAAGATGCTTCGGGGGCGAGCACACGCTTCGTATTCGATGTGCACTTGATCAATTATCCCGAACATGCCAGCACCGCGCGGGAGATGGAAGTGGTAGCCCGCTCATTCATTCCGGCGGAGTGCCCCGAGGCGCAGGAAGTGGAACGGTTGTGCGCAACCGAGGAAAGTTTATCTCAAAGGTAGGTGGTCATGCCAAAGCACACCACAAGGCCCGTCTCCCCATCCTTGCTGCCGGCCTCTGCCCAGGAGGAAAAGGGTCGCAGCCTGCATCGCAGACGCATTTTGATTGTGGATGATGAGCAGGGGATCCGGCGCTTGCTAAGCGACGGACTCAAACTGGAAGGATTCGATTGCAGCGAGGCCTCGGGCGGGGCGAAAGCACTGGAGTTGCTCGCAGCCCACCCGTTCGATGCCGTGATCTCCGACTTGCGCATGCCGGGAACTTCGGGCCTGGAGCTCCTTGGAGGCGTTCGTGAGAAGCATCCGCAGGTGGCCTTTTTGATGGCGACCGCGGTGGATGATGTGCGTGTGGGTATCGAGGCAATGAAGGCGGGAGCGGACGATTACTTGGTGAAGCCGTTTCAGCTTGAAATGGTCCTCACCGCTGTGCGTAGGGCGATCGAGAGGAAGCGTCTGGAGCAGGAGCTCGAGGACTATCGCCTGCGGCTCGAGGAAATGGTGGAGCAACGGACCAGACAACTCCAAGCCGCTATCAAGCGCATTGAGCAGACCTACGACGAAACGCTGGAAGCTCTGGCCCGAACTCTGGATCTGCGCGACAACGAAACCGCCGGCCATTCGCGCCGGGTCACTCGTTACTGCCTGGAAATCGCCCAGGCGATGGGTTGCGACATTGCGCAGCTCAAGACCCTAAAACGAGGCGTGCACTTGCACGACATCGGGAAGATCGGTATCCCCGACGCCATTTTGCGCAAGCCGGCCAAGCTCACGGAGGAAGAAAGGGCCGTCATGGAGGGCCACGTGACGATCGGGTACGAATTGGTATGCCACATTGCGTTTTTGGCGCGTTCGGCCGAAATCGTTCTGACGCATCACGAACGCTACGATGGCACGGGCTACCCTCAGGGTCTGCGGGGAGAGGAGATCCCGCTGTCGGCCAGGATATTTGCCGTGGCCGACACCCTGGATGCGATGACCTCGGATCGCCCGTATCGGCGCGCGCTTCCGTTCTCTGCGGCCCGGGAGGAGATCATTCGGCAGTCGGAGCGGCAATTCGATCCCAAGGTGGTGGAGGGATTCCTGGCCATTCCTGAGCGAGTCTTGGAAACCATTCGGCTTGAAGGTGGCAATCCGCACACCGGCGCGCACTTATCCGGATCAGATGGGGTCAACGGTCCTTCGACCGGAGACGGCTATCCATCCAATGCTGAAGACTTCTTGCCGATGATCTCTCTGATGAAAGTCTAATCTCCATAGTACTGGGACGCTGGAATGACTACAACCCCGCGGCACGTTCCGTGATTGGACCGTACATCTCAGGGCGGCGCGCGGCGATGCGGTCAAACTCCCACTGCCCCGCGACGCGGACTACCCGGTTGTGGTCGGCCGCCGGCAGGTCAAGATCCGCAAACAGGATTGTCTCCCCGGTTTCACCCGCTTCGGCAAGGACCTTGCCAGTGAAATCTACAATTTGCGAGTGGCCCGAGAAGCGGAATCCCCGCTCTTCGCCAACGCGGTCTGCCGCCACCACGTGAAAGTGGTTCTCCGTGGCGCGGACCTTGGGAGTATGCTGCCAGGAATCTGAGCCGGCGGGCCAATTCGTGGGGATCGCCAGGAGTTGGACGCCCTTGAGTTTCAATACTCTGCCCGCCTCTGGAAAGCTACAGTCGAAGCAGATGTTGATCCCGATCTTTCCGTGTAAGGTCTCGAACACAGGGAATGGCTTGTCCCCTGGAGCAACAAACCGATCGATCCCGAGATAAGGAAGATGCAGCTTGCGAAAAGTGCCTGCGACTCCCTGTGGGGTCACCACCGCCGCAGCATTGAAAATCTGCTCGCCGTCGCGCTCCAGCAGGCCAACCACTGCGGTGCAATCTAGCGACTTAGCCGCTGCCCATAGCCTTTCTGAGGAGGGGCCGGGAATCGGCTCGGCCACGGGATCAGCCTCCTCTTTGCACGCGAAGCAATAACCGGTGAGCGCGCATTCAGGGAACACCACGATCCTTGCGCCGGCGCCGGCGGCGGATTCAAGGGCGGCGAGGATTTTTCCCAAGTTCCTTTGTTTCTCCAGGATCGTGACGTCCATCTGCACCGCCGCGACTTTCATGAATCCCTCCTCAAAGTCCTTCCATCCTGTAGTACAAGGCGCCAACTTCATTGCGCCGCGAGAAGAAAAGCAGATCCTTCGTCCGCCGCGGCGGACTCAGGATGACATGTCATTCTGATCCCGCCTTGCGGGAGAAGAATCTGCTTTTGGTTGCGGCTATGCTGCTCTGTGACACGCTTTATTCTCATGGCGCTTTCATAAAGCTTTTGAGAGAACCCCTCAAAGGGCAAGAGTATTTTAGCAGCAATTATCCTGAAGCAATTATCCTTGACAACTGTTTCTGACCTGTGCGTAAATCTGGCCTATCGTTAATCGCGTCGAGGGATTCTCCCTTACGCGATAATTGCTGCATACACAAAATCCTAATGCAGGGAGGAGTTATGAAACTGAAGCTGACGTTAGGGGTGGCAGCACTGGCGTTATTTGCCGCTACCTTACTGCTGTTGGTCCTTCACGCGCGACCGGGGTCCGCGCAACCCGGGTCTGCGCGACCTGCGGTAGCTGTGGCGACTCCCAGCGTAGCCGCTGCGAGCCCTGCGCCTCAGCGTCGTCGGGAGATCAGGGAGGCCGTGCGTCTATTGGAAGAGGCCAAGCACGAGCTTGAGGGTGTCGAAGGTGATTTCCACGGGCACCGGGTCAAGGCCATAGAGCACGTGAACCACGCGCTCGACGAATGCCACAGGGCGATTGAGTCAGGCAGATAGGTTCTATCCCGGCCCTACATTCGTATTGGGACCTTTCCTCCCAGGCTTCGGCCAACCTCCATTTTGTGCTTGACACTAGGCGAACAAAAGGCGAAACTCTCCCTACCTTCAGTTTGGAGCTTCGCTATGGCCTCAATGGCGGTTGTACCCACTCCACCCACCCCGGCGGCGCGATTCGTGGGGATCGCTCGCCTGGCGGCCGAAAGCCCTCTAGTCCGCGAGCGGGCGGAGGTGGAGTATTTTGCCCTTCAATCCCGCTCCGCGCTCAATCGCGAATCGAGCGGCCGCATGCCCTTTGCCTGGACCATCAACCCCTATCGGGGATGCGAGTTTGGCTGCAAGTATTGCTACGCCCGCTATACGCACGAGTTCATGGAAATGTGGGACGGAAAGGACTTTGAGCGGAAGATCTATGCCAAAGTCGGGTCGCCGGAGCTGTTGCGCGCGGAACTCCGCCAAGCCAAGGATAAGGGCTTGCCCATCGCTCTCGGCACGGCCACCGATCCCTATCAGCCGGCGGAAAAGCAGTTCGAGATCACCAGGAGGATGCTGGAAGTCTTCCTAGAGTTCACAGGGCTGGAATTCTCCATCACCACGAAGTCTGTACTGATCCTTCGCGACCTCGAGTTGCTCGGGCGGGTTTCCGACCGGCATCGGTTCAGCGTTCATATGACAGTGACCACAACCGATGAAGGCTTGGCGCGCCTGCTCGAACCCAAGGCCCCACCCCCCGCAAGGCGGCTCGAAGCTGTTCAGCAGTTGTCTCGAGCCGGGGTCCGCGTGGGCGTGAATGCCATGCCGATCCTGCCTGGACTGAACGATTCCGACAGGAATCTCGATGCCATGGCGCGTGCGGCACGCGAGGCTGGCGCAAAGTTCCTGTACGGGAACATCCTCTTCCTGACGCCCTCCGCCATGAAGCAGTTCATGCCTTTCCTGGAGAAAGAGTTCCCACGACTAGCGAAGAAGTATCGCAAACTCTACGCTCACTCGGCCTACTTGAACGGGGAATACAGAGACCGCATGACGAAGCTGCTCGCGAAACTCCGCACTCGCTACGGGCTCGAAGGCAATTACGGCGAACCGCCCCCGGCTGCGAGACACCCCCAACTGGCCTTGCCCTTCGAGACGTCGGAGGGAAGCGCCGCAGCTCGTGGGCTGCTCACGCCCTGCAATGCGTAGCGACGTCGGCTGGCAATTGGGGCATGTTCAGCATGGGTCGATTGGGAGTCGAGGGAGACCTGACCCCTTGACAAGGAAATAATCCTTGCTAAAGTAAGGACCATGGCTAAAGTGACCAGCAAACTCCAGGTGACGATTCCTAAATCGCTCGCGGATAAATACGGGATTCGCCCGGGCGACGAACTCGATTGGGTTCCCGCTGGGGAGGCGATCCGCGTGGCTCCTGCCCGCCAAGCGGCCCACGAACCCGACCTCGAAACCCGCCTGCGCCTATTCGATAAGGCTACCGAGCGCCAGCGCGAGCGAGCGAGGAGACTCTCCAATGATGGGCGGCTCAATACGAAGGAACCCGTGGACCGGGGGTGGAAACGAGAGGACCTTTACACGCGTGGCGGCTCTCATTGACACCAACATTCTTGTCTATCGGTTCGACTGGCGGTATTCAGTGAAAGGGAGAATAGCGACCGAACTGCTGCGCCAAGGATTGATGGAACGCAGTGTTCGGATCCCCCACCAAGCCATCGTCGAGTTTGTCGCGGCTGTGACGCGCCCGCGCATCAATGGCGAAGCCCTCCTCTCCCAAGCCGAGGCCCACCGGGAAGCCGAAGAGCTTCTCAGTCAGTTTGTGGTCCTTTACCCCACTGGAGATGTTCTTCGAACTGCTCTGCGGGGCGCGGCAGCTTACCAGCTCTCCTGGTTCGATGCGCATTTGTGGGCCTACGCCGAATTCTACGGTCTTCCGGAATTGCTATCGGAGGACTTCGAACATGATCGGATGTACGGCACAGTGCGCGCCATCAACCCGTTTCGTTAAGGGAAGGTAGGAACTATGAGCACAAGCTGTGAGCAACGCGGTCCTCGGCTGAGCGTGGAAGAGCTGCGCACCGCCGCCGCCGAGACGCGCGCCTTCGATATAATCGACATTTTTGCCGCTGGGTCGGGCCACCCCGGGGGCACACTTTCCATCATGGACATTGCGGCGGCGCTCTACCTTCGGGTGCTGAACCATGACCCAACCGATCCTGCCTGGCCCGACCGCGACCGCGTTTTCTGGTCAACCGGCCATAAGGCGCCGGCGCTTTACGTGGCCTTGGGTAAAGCCGGGTATTTTCCGCTCGAGGACACGGTCCTGCTGCGCCAGCTTGGCTCAGGGTTCGAGGGCCATCCCAACTGGCTTGAACTCCCCGGCGTGGAGATCTCCAGCGGCTCGCTGGGGCAAGGGCTGGGAGTCGCGGTGGGCAATGCACTGGCGGGAAAGCTGCTGGGCCGCCCTTATCGCGTTTACTGCATCATGGGGGACGGGGAGCAGCAGGAAGGCAGCATCTGGGAAGCAGCTATGGCAGCCGGCCATTATAAGCTGGATAATCTCTGCGGGATTATTGACAGGAACGATTTACAGATCGACGGCTGGGTGCGCGACGTCATGAACGTGGACCCGCTGGCTGAGAAGTACCGGGCCTTCAACTGGAAGGTGCTGGAGATCGACGGCCACGATATGGCCAAGATCCTCGAGGCCTTCGAGCGCGCGCGGGCGAACGAGGACGCGCCAACTCTGATTATTGCCCACACCGTAAAAGGCAAGGGCGTGTCCTTCATGGAGAATGAGGCGGGCTGGCACGGCGTGGCGCCTAACCGCGAGCAGTTCGAAAAGGCCATGGTGGACTTGGCCACGCCCTCGGTCCCCCGCGCCCGCGTGGAGACTTTGCTTGCCAAGGCGAGTGATTATGGCGCGCAGGTCGCGCGCGAGACAAAAGACACCCTGCCGGCCTTCCGCCGCGACTATTGGTGGAATGCCGGCGCGACGATGAAAGTGGATATGGACGCAACGCGCATGGGCTTCGGGCGCGGCCTGGAGAAAGCCGGCGGCGATGAGCGCGTGGTCACATTGCACGCCGATATTTCAGGCTCCATCCGCATCACCGATTTCGGGGCTAAGCACCCGGAGCGCAAGCACCGCGTCTTCAGCGTGGGGATCGCCGAGCAGAATATGATGCAGGTCGCGGCAGGGCTGGCAAAGGAAGGGCTGATCCCGGTCACCGGCACGTACGGCGTGTTCGCCTCGGGCCGCTGCTGGGACCAAATCCGCACCACGATCTGCTACTCGAACCTGAACGTGAAAATCGCCGGGGCGCACGGCGGCATCTCCGTGGGAGCGGACGGGGCGACCCACCAGGCGCTGGAAGAGATTGCCCTGATGAGTATCCTGCCCAATATGCACGTGCTGGCGCCTTGCGATTCGCTGGAGACCGAGCGCGCCACGCTCTTCAGCCTGCTCGACTTGAAGGGGCCGGCTTACATTCGCTTCGCGCGTGAGGCTACGCCTGTCGTCACGACTCCCAGGACTCCCTTCCGGTACGGCGTGGCCAACATCATTCGCTATCGAGGTGAGAAGCCCCGCTTTTTGGACGCCTTCGAGACCTTCCTCTCCACGGATTACGCGGGCGAAAATGAGGAAGCATCCATCATCGCCTGCGGGCCGATGGTGCCCGAGGCAATGCGGGCCGCCTGGCTACTGAAGGAGGAGTGCGGGCTGGAAACACGCGTCGTAAACATGCACACGGTGAAGCCGCTCGACGTGGGCGCGCTGGCGCAGGCCGCCGAGCAGACGCGCCTGATGGTCACTGCCGAAGAGCACCAGGTGGGAGGATTCGGGAACATTGTGGCCGGAGCCATACTTCAACATCGCCAGGATCACAAGCGCCCCCTTTTGTTCGATATGGTCGGGGTCAACGACCGCTTCGGACTCTCCGGCAAGCCCTGGGAACTGGTTCAGGAGTTCGGCCTGAGCGCGGAGCACATCGCCCAGCGCGTCTTGCAGCTTCGTGAGCGCTCGCAGGGCCGCGAGGAGCGGGCGTCCGCAACATGAATTCACGCTCTTCGAGCCAATTGCGCTCTGCCGGTTCGGAAGCGGGCCGACAATCGCGCACGGCCGAAAAATCACGATACAGACGTAGAAACTCCAGTTTCAACACAAACGTCTCCGTGTCCTCCGTGCCTCAAAAGCCTTAACACAGAGGACACGGAGCGCCTCTGTGGCCTCCGTGTTGAGCTTTTTCCGGCCACGGAGGACACGGAGATGATTCTTCGTGGGCCGACAGGAACCCTGGGCCGGCTTTGGCATCTCTGCGACTACAGTCAGTGCGCGATGGTCATGTTCTCGAATAGGAACAGGCCGGACTTCCCGGCCACCACGATGTCCAGGTCGCCGTCACCGTCGATATCCACCACGGCGATCTGCATGCCAGCACCCGTGCGCGTGCTGTAGTCGATGACGTGTCGCCGCCACTGTATTTCATTCCCCACTTTGAAAGGCTCGTACCAGTAGATTCCCAGCGGTTCGCGGCTGCCCGGATCGTGACCGTTGTGGGCAAAGTAGCGCTTGCCCGTCACTATATCCATGTGGCCGTCGCCCTTCAGGTCGACCAGGGTCAGGGCGTGGGCCTGGGACCAGCTATCGTCAATCACATGCTTGATCCAAGTGCGATGGCCCGCCGCATCTTTCTTCTGCTCGTACCAGAAGATTCCGTAGTCGTGGCCCAGGGAAGTGACAATGTCCGGCAGGCCATCGCCATTCACATCCAGCGTGTAAATGAACCCCGTGGCCCCCAAATCGAACTCGGGATGGAAGATCCACTGACCATTGCGAGGGTCGGGAGGCGCTTCAAACCAGCCTTTGGGTGTGATGATATCGGTTCGCCCATCGCCGTTCACGTCGCCTGCTCCGATGCCGTGGCCATAACTCTTTGGACTTATGACGTGCGGGATCCAGGCGGAATCGCCCCCTTTGCCCGACAACTCGTACCAGGTCAAGGGGAAATTGGGATCGCCAAACTGTGGCAAGAGTTGTTGTGGCTTGCCCGTGTTGAGAATATCCACCAGGAAGGCGAATTCCACCGGCGAGCGCGACTCGATCACATGCTTCTTCCAGGGCTGGTTCCGCGCCCCAGGGTTTTCCCACCAAGTGAGCGGGTCAGACCAGTACGAACAGCTCACGATGTCCGGATAGCCGTCTCCGTTTACGTCGATGGCCAAATCGCTAAGGTCTTCCAAATAAAAATCCGTGTAAGGCAGGCTGCGAAACTTGTGTTTGATCCAGCGCGGCCCCTCGCCGGGGGCCGCCGGCGGCGCCTGCTCGAACCAATTTTCCCCGGAGACTATGTCCAGCTTACCGTCCCGGTTCATATCCACAATCGCCACGGTCTCGCTGGGGCCCAAATCAATAGTGTGCTTGCGGAAGGGAATCTCGTCCGAGCCTTGGGCGCCAGTACGAGGAATGAACCAGAGGGCCGATGCAAGCATCGCGAAAAGTGCAAACAGTAAGAAGAACCTGGCTTCGCCCCTTCTGCAAACCCGAGACATGTTAGCGAGATTTAAATCCATGGGAACCTCCAATAACTCAGTTGTCCGTCGTCAGTTGTCCGTTGTCAGTTGTCCGTTGTCAGTTGTCCGTCGTTTGTTGTCAGTTGCCGCTCTGTCATTCTGAGCGAAGCGAAGAATCTCTGCAGTTATGAGGTCCGAAAGTAACCGCCGAGATTCTTCGCGGAGTCTACCCTGAGTGAACTGCCGGGATTCTTCGCTTCGCTCAGAATGACAGCAAAGCACAGAGGACGGACAACTGACAACGGACCACGGACCACGGACCACTGACAGCAACCTGACACCTGACACCTGCTCTTATTTGATCCCCACCCCCCCGGCCAAACGTCGAATGAAGCGCAATCCCGGTTGCGCCAACTCATCGCCGGAAGGAGCGAGGTCGCGCCAGATGGCCGCCGCCGCGGCAAGCTCGGGCTCCGGCTGCGCGAACGATTCGATGGTCATCCAACCCTTGTACCCGATAACCTTCAACGCCTTAAGCACGCCTCTCCAATCAACGTGCCCGGTCCCCGGGATGCCCCGGTCGTTTTCAGAGATATGGACATGCCCCAGCTCCCTGGCGACAGACCGCAGCGCCTCTGGCGGATGCCGCTCTTCGATGTTGGCGTGGAAAGTATCGAAGTGTATTTTGACGTTGGGCTCGCCAATATCGTGAATCAAGCGGGCCGCGTCCTCCAGGGTGTTGAGGAAATAAGTCTCGAAGCGGTTGAGGGGTTCCAAGCAGAGCATGACCTGGCGCTTCTGAGCATGCCGGGCAGCCACCTGCAATCCCTCCACGGCCCAATTCCACTCTGCGGGAGTGCGGCGACGGCCCGTCATCACACCCAGCCCGGCATACAGCGGACCGCAGACCAGGCGCGCCCCAAGCTCTGCCGTGCGGTCAACGCACGTCTTCAGAAACTCCACTCCCCTTGCCCGCACCTCCGGCTGGGGGCTCACCAGATGGCACTCGCGGGGTATTACGCTGCACGTCGTGCATTCCAGGTGATTCTTCTCCAGCATTCTTCGAACCCCAGGTATGTCCGTGGGCTCCTGCGGGGATAGAAACAGCTCAACCCCATCGAAGCCCCACTCCCGGATGCGGGAGAACAACGCGGCGTGGCTTTCGTCCACGCGCGTCGTCCAAACCATCGTATTCACACCGTATTTCATGCCCGACTCCTTATCAGGACACCGTCCATGGTTTTCGATATTCCTTGGTGAGCATTCTGTTGGCTTCCGCGTCGCCCACAAACTGCTCCTTGTCCCGGTCCCAATGCAACTTCCGTCCCAGCTTGTAAGAGATGTTCCCGACAATGCAAGCGCTGGTCGCCCGGTGGGTGGTCTCGATATCCGAGTTCGGCTTGCGGCGTGAGCGAACGCACTCCAGGAAGTTTTCCACGTGCGGCTGATGTTGAGGCGTACCGTCGCCCGTGGTCACGGCGCTGGGGCCAAACGTCTCCCAACCGTCGTGGACCAAATCCATCGGCCAAATCGTGTAGCCCTCGCGATTCACAAAGAGCGTTCCTTCCGTGCCGTAAAACTCCATGCCGTATTGATGGTCATCGGGGCCGCGTCCGGCGCGATTGTAAAACTTCACCAGAAAGCCATTCTCATTTACGGACGTACCGGGGTATTCGTAAACTGCCTCAATCGTATCGGGGGTTTCAAAAACTCCGGAGGAAATGAACTGCCCTCCGGAAGCCACCACGGTCCGCGGGGCGTCGGTCTCCAGTCCCCAATGAACGATGTCGATCAAGTGCGGCGCCCAGTTGGTCAGCTCGCCGCCTCCCGTTTCCCAGAAGCCACCCCATCCCATATGGCGATTGCGGTTGTAATGGTGATAAGGCGCCGGACCCAGCCACGTGTCCCAATCGAGGCCCTCCAGCGGGTCGGTGTCGGGGTAAGGCGTTTGCATCCTCGACTGCACCGAGGTGCCACGCAGCACCCAGGTGTCGGCTTCCGTCACCCGGCCAATCCTCCCGCTGCGGAGGAGTTCGGCGACTTTCTGGAAGTGCTCACCCGACCGTTGTTGAGTGCCACACTGAACCACCCGGTGGTTTTTGTTGGCCGCCTCCACCATCCTTCGGCCTTCCAGAATAGTGTGCGAAATCGGCTTCTCCACGTACACATCTTTCCCGGCCTCACACGCCATGATCATGGGGATGGCGTGCCAGTGTTCCGGCGTGGCCACAATCACCGCATCGATATCCTTACGCTCCAGGAGCTGGCGAAAGTCTTTGTAAGTTTTCACTTTTTCAGATGAGAGATTAAGACCCACCAGTGTCTCGCTGAGGCGCAAGTCCCACACATCGCAGAGCGCGATGACGTCAACTTGACTCGTCTTGATGAAGGAGCCCAGGTCATATCGCCCCTGATTTCCTGAACCAATCAGCCCCACCCCGATGCGATCGTTGGCTCCCAGCACGTTTCGCACCGCAGGGCCTGCGGAAAGAGCCAGACTTGCCGTTCCCAGAACTGCGGATTTGTTGAAATCACGCCGCGACATTTTCAAGCCTTCCATCATGACCTCCTCCCGAGCGCGCCTCGAGCGCGCTCGCGTCCATAATCTCTCGCGCTCCAGGCCTCATCGAGAAACTGACGCGCTCGAGCTCCGCCAATTCGCACGGCATTATACAACCGCAACCTAATGGAATTAAGGAGAAAACGCCTCTTTGTTCACCACGTAAGGCATATTGGCGGGGTTGCCGCCGTAGTTGCCTTCCAGGACATCGATGACTCCTTGAACGCAGCGGCCCGCCATCCCCTTATTCGGGTCGGCGGAGAGGCGTGTGACGCGGCCGGCGCTGGCGAAGTGTGAGAAAAGACGTACGCGATTTTCGAGCTTGGGGTCGCGCAGGGGAGAATCCAGGGGAAGAGGTTCTTGCTCGTAGACATCCAGCGCCGCGCCGGCGATCACCCCTTCACGAATGGCCTCCACCAGAGCTTGCTCATCCACTACGGCCCCGCGCGCCGTATTCACCAGGAAGGCCGTGGGCTTCATCCACCGAAGTGTCTTTTCGTTGAACAAATGATAGGTGGGGTTCTTGCCTTCGCCTTCCCGAACCAGAGGGACGTGAACGCTGACGAAGTCTGCCCCCCTCAGCGCCGCCTCGAAGCTCACATATCGAATGATGCGCCGTTCAGCAGTGAAAGCGTTCTTGAAGCGGACGTCCATGGCCTCCTGAATTCGGCGCGTGAACTCGTGATCCTCGACGCCGCCGTCGTAGCAGAGGAAATCTACGTCGAAACCCACCGCCTTCTTGATGAAGGCCTTGCCGATGCGCCCTGTGCCTATAACCGCGAGCGTCTTGCCCGTTACTTCGTCGCCCAGGAACGGCAGGTAGGGGTGCCAGATGCCCCACCGGTTGTCGCGCACCAAGCGCTCGCTGGGGCAAAGTTTGCGCGCTACGTTTCCAAGAATAAACAGGGCGAATTCCGCGGTGGCCTCGGTGAGCACATCGGCGGTGTGAGTGAAGGGAATGCGGTGCCGGTTGGCGTCGGCGCGGCTGATGTTGTCAAACCCCACGGCGTATTGGGCCACGACCTTCAAGGTGTGGCGGCCGGCCTCGAAGACTTCCGCATCGATGCTGTCGCGGAGCGTGGTGATGAGCGCGTCAATTCCGGAGCGCACCTTTTCCACGATCAGGGTCTTCGCGGGCGGCGCGGACTCCGGGTAGACTTCGACTTCGTAACCACGCTCGCGGAGGATATTGAAAGCATCCTCGCCGATGTCGCAGGTGGCAAAGACGCGAAAGGCCCTTAGTGGTTCAGTCAATTTCCCTCCTGCTTTGCTTTTGTCTGCTCCGCCGACCGCACGGGTGGCGCATACATTGTCTTTTATGTATGCGCCTCACCCTGGGCAGCGCCGGCGTAGTGGTCCCGCGGGCGCGGGATGGTTGCCCTAGGGCGGCCACAAGGGCCGCCCCTACAACGCGTTTTTTTCACGCCTTCTTAGCCTGTTTTGGTCGCTCCTCGCCGCGGAACTGACCCCTCACCCGGCCCGCGACGGCTGGTGAAAGCGCCGTCGCGGGCCACCCTCTCCCCTTGGGAGAGGGCTCCGTCGAAAGTCACGTCATTCCCGCGAGAGCGGGAATCCATTGACCTGGACCCCCGCTTCCGCGGGGGTGACGAGGCTTCGACTTTCATTTCTATCGGCGGGCCGCGGCCAATGGCCACTCAGAATCAATTGGGTTTACCCTTTACCCTTTAACCTTTACACTTCACCCTTTGGTCACAACCTCTTCTTCGCCCACGCTCCGAGCCGGTCCAGCGCTCTTTGGATATTCTCCACAGAATTAGCGAAGGAAAACCGCAGATAACCTTCACCCCACTGTCCAAATGCGGTCCCGCCCAGACACGCCACCCCGGCCTCATTCAGTATGGTATCTGCCAGCGTGCGGGAATTCCATTTCGTCTCTTTGATATTTGGGAACACGTAAAAGGCCCCGCGTGGCTTGCGGCAACTGAAGCCCGGGATACGGTTCAAGCCTTCGACGATAACGCTCCGGCGGCGCCGGAATTCCTCTCGCATCAGATCCACGGAGCTCTGATCGCCTCGCAAAGCTTCGACTCCTGCAATTTGACTGAAGCTGGCAGTGCAGGAGTTGCAATTGGTCATCAACTGCGCCACTTGCCGCGCCAAGTCCGCCCTCATCACCCCCCAGCCCATCCGCCAGCCGGTCATGGCGTAGGTCTTGGAAAACCCGTTCAGAATGATGGTCCAGTCCTTCATGTCGGGGAACTGCGCCAGGCTCGAGTGCCCGCCTTCGTAAATCAGTCGATGGTAGATTTCGTCGGAGAGAACGGGGATTTCGCGCCCTGCGAGTTTGTCTGCAAGAGCCTTCAGGCCATCACCACTCATCACCCCGCCGGTCGGATTTTCAGGGCTGTTCAGGATGAGCAAGCGTGTGCGGTCTGAAATCTTGTCGATGATTTCTTCCACATCCACATCGAAGTCCCAGTCCTCATGGAACCCATAAGGAACGGCCTTTCCGCCAACGAAGTTGATCATGGATTCATAAATGGGGAAGCCGGGGTTGGGGTAAAGGACTTCATCGCCCCGTTCCACCAGCGCCAGAATGACGAAAAACATGATGGGTTTGCCGCCCGGCGTGACGACCACTTCATTCGGGTCAACCGCAACCCCCAGATACTGCGCGGTGTACTCCGCCACGGCTTCGCGGAGCTGGGGCAAGCCGGCAGAAGGCCCGTAATGCGTCCAACCGTCCCGAAGCGCGCGGACGGCGGCCTCCACGATGTTGGTGGGAGTGGAGAAATCAGGCTCTCCAATTTCCAGGTGAATGATCTCTTTGCCTTGTGCTTCCAGTTCACGGGCGCGTACCAGGACTTCGAAAGCAGTCTCGGTGCCCAGCCGGGCCATGCGCCCGGCCAGGCGCATGTCCCTTTGCGCGGTCGTACTCATTGTGCCCCCCTGTGTGTGCCGTAATTCGAAAACCGAAAAGCGAAAATCGAAAATAGAAACTGGAAAATAGAAACTGGAAAATCGAAACTCGAAAATGGAAACTACAAAATAGAAATTGGAAAATCGAAAACCGAAATTCGAAGATCGAAACTCGAAAATCGAAGATAGAGGCTAAAGCGGACGGCTGTCAAGGTCTAGTGTCGGGTCGTAGCGGCGTCATTTGGAGTGGTGCCCCTTAAATAGCGCCAGTCATTCCCGCGAAGGCGGGAATCCAGTGCTAGGCAGCTCATTTCCGAAGGTTTGCGGAGTGGATTCCCGCTTTCGCGGGAATGACTGCGGCGTCGAGCACCATACCGTGCGAATGACGCCACTACCTGTCAGTTCTAGTGTCGGTTCCAGTGTCAGTTTTCCATTTTCGATCTTTCAGGTTCCAGTTTCTATCTTCGAGTTTCGATTTTCGATTTTCGAGTTTCGATTTTCGCTTTTCCCCCCTCATGGGTGGAGGAGGATTTTGCCGAAGAACTCCCGGCTTTCCATTTTCCTTTGGGCGGCTGCGGCCTCCTGGAGCGGGAAGGCGGAGTCAATCACGGCTCGCAGCTTGCGCCGGGCGATGAATTTGAGGGCCTCGAGCAGTTCCGCCTTTCCGCCCATAAACGAACCCAGGATGGTGCGTTGTCGGCCAAAGAGGCCCTGCACGTTCAGCTTCACTTCTGCGCCGCTGGTCACCCCGCAAGTCACCAAGCGGCCGTAGGTGGCGAGAGAGTTGAAGCATTCTTCCCAAACGGCCGCGCCTACGTGCTCGACAATCACATCCACGCCACGCTTTCCCGTAAAGCGCCGGACTTCTCCGGAAATGGCTTGCCGGCGGTGGTTGATGACTTCGTCCGCGCCCAGGGCCCTCGCCTTCTCCAGCTTCCAATCCGCTCCGGCAGTGGCGATCACGCGCGCGCCCACCAACTTCGCAACCTGGATGGCCGCGCTGCCCACCCCGGAGCCCGCCCCAATCACCAACACGTCCTCACCCGGCTCGAGTCGGGCGCGCGCGAACAACATGTGCCAGGCGGTGAGAAAAACCAGCGGCACCGCGGCGGCTTCATCAAAACCCAGATCACCAGGGATAGGGATAACATTGACCTCCGGCGACTTTACATACTCCGCATAGCCGCCGTCCACGAAGACCCCGAAAAGCGTATAACTTCGGCAGGCGCTGTCCAATCCTTTGAAGCACATCTCGCACTGCCCGCAACTGATCCCCGGGCAAAGCAGCACGCGCTCGCCAGCCTTCACGCGCTTGACCCCTGCGCCCACTTCCGTCACTTCCCCGGAAATGTCGCTGCCCAAAATGTGAGGCAGTGGAAGCTTCCAATCGCTGACCCCCTGCCGGAGCCAAAGGTCCAGGTGATTTAAAGCGCAAGCCTTCACCTTCACCAGCACTTCGTTGGCCTCGATGGTTGGCGCCGGCGCTTCTTCGTACTTGAGGACGTCAAGGCCACCGTGCTCATGGAATCGGACTGCATGCATGGGCAAACCTCCAGCTTGTTACGTATAACTCATTTTTTTTCAACAACATTACCGCAATTCAAGCCGTAACCACCTTTTTTTTCTATGACATTCCCGGTTCGTTCCCAAGTTTCCAGCGCCGGTCCTTTGTTTTCAATAACATTCCCGCTTCGTTCCGTAAATTCAGAGATACTCTGGTCGACGTGGCAAGGGCTGGAAATGACATAATGTCGCACAGGGAGAGGGCTGGTGATTCAGTTCCGCTCCTCTCCCCCCTGGGGAGAGAAGGTGTGAAAAAACGCGTTTTGGCGGCGCCCCGTAGGGGTCCCGCAGGGGCGGGATGGTTGCCCGAGGGCGGCCCCAAGGGCCGCCCCTACAACGTGATCTTCTCACCCGTTCAGAGGCCCCAGGCACAATCCCCATCCTCCTTGCCACATCCTAGGCTATCATGTTAAGCATAGAGTGTCAAGAGCCTTTTTCGGAGGAGTTTCCTCATTTTTTTATCCGTGCCAAGCCAGGAACAGTTGCAAGGGCCAGGTATCAGGGGGTGGGGCGCAGGTGGGTGGGCGGCCTTGCGAGAGCACCTTGCGGATGCCCTCAGCGAGCG
>Ga0326728_10002225_pt1 | contig 65397 bp, 86 predicted proteins | sample MB3enrmetagenome_FD_207602 | JGI IMG/M metagenome (GOLD analysis project Ga0326728, IMG submission 207602) | Lab enriched peat soil microbial communities from McLean, Ithaca, NY, United States - MB31MN | ecosystem: Environmental > Terrestrial > Soil > Wetlands > Peat | place: USA: New York...
CCGACCAGGCGCAGACCGTCGCAGAGCGAATGCTTTTCGGAGGCATTCGAGCCATTTGGAACTTTGCACCTATCGCTCTTACAGTACCCAAAGACATCATCGTACAGAATGAAGACCTATATACCGGGCTTGCATCGCTATCGCACCGGCTCGCTGACGTGCTTCGCAAGGAAGCGTTGGGCGACGGAGGAAGCCGACGTGCATCCCACTGAACTACGTGCCCACGGGCACGAAGTCGAAACAGGACCCGAGCGGATGAACCGGGCCCTTGAACAACCTGCACCTGCCGCAAAGCCCCGAATCCGTCGGAGCCACGAAGAACGCGCACGCCACGCAGGACTTCCCCTTCTCGAGTGCCGGCTCGATGTACCCTTTGCTTTTCCGCCACTGCGCCTCGGTCTCCGTGAGTCCAGTCGTGTCCGTGCATGAATTGCGAGACGTGGAGCAACCTGCAAGGTCCATGACTATCACAGCCCCGGCTGCGACAAGCACGTCGCGTCGCGTGAGGTTCGAATCCAAGGTCACTCCAGCGACAGATCCGCGTTTGACGGCGATCACCTATCACAGTCGAAGAAGGATGGACGAGGACTCTCGCCAGGAAGACCGGATCGCACTTGTCACAAGAATGTCACTCACCGTTTCGGGAGAGTCAGGGCACAAGCGCGCAATAGTTCGCCCCTCATGAAGCACCCATTCGATCGGCGCCTGAAGGCTTGGCGGACTCTCCTTTGGCTTGTTGGCGCATCTGCGGTCGCACTCTCTGGGGCCTGTTCGCGCCAAACCGCCGCCACTCCTCCCTGGATCAACCGATTCGGCATGACGTTTGTCAGCGTGCCGCCGGGCACGCTTCGTATCGGCAACGATTCGAAGCGCGATGAGGCACCCGCCCACCCCGTGGAATTCCGCTCGCCGGTATGGATTCAGTCCACCGAAGTCACCCAAGACCAATGGACAGCGGTGATGGGCACGGCCCCGTGGACTCGACTGCCAGAAGTCCGCGAGGCCGGGAGATTCCCCGCGGTCCACATGTCATGGCGGACCGCGCGTGCCTTCATCGACAAGCTCAACGCGCTCGACCCCGGCCATGGCTACAGGCTGCCGTCGGAAGCGGAGTGGGAACGAGTGTGCCGAGCCGCCGGAGCTGACTTGCAATCCGACGGCAATGATCGCTCACCCCTCGGCGACTACGCATGGTTCGACGAGAACGCCGGGCGCGCCGGCGAGCGCTTCGCTCATGCCGTCGCCCTGAAGAAGCCCAATGCTCTCGGTGTCTACGATATCCGGGGCAATGTCTGGGAATGGTGCGAAGACAACTACCGAGACGGATACCAGGATGCGCCAACCGACGGCGGACCGCGCTTGCTCAAGGACGTCTTCTCGCACGTGTATCGCGGGGGCGGATGGAACTCGCCGGCGCGCTCGGCTTCGTGCACGGAAAGGGCAGGTCTCGACGAAGACGATCACTCCCCTGCAATCGGACTACGTGTCGCCGCGAGTCGTCTCGAATCCTCCCCGCAGCGATAACGGGACCGAGTCCCTGAAGCGGGTAGACAAGCTCATGTATCCTCCCTCAGGCGACTGCGTACGGGACACCGAAATCGTACGCATTGCGCGAACCCGCCCCGTGCGCGCATAATCCCAAAAGCTGGAAGTCGTCGCAGGGGAGAGGGAGAGCGCGATGCAGAGCCCCGTCGAAAATGGGGAACGCCATAAGATTGGTGAGGTGCCGCTGCCGGACGCCGTTGCGCGCGCCTGCCACGACATCAACAGCGCGCTTGCCGCGGTCATGTCGTGCTTTGAATACATCGCGGAGACGACTCGCGGGACGTCCCACGACGCCGCGGATGACGGTCGGGCGGCCGCACGCCGCATTGCAGCGCTCATCCACGCGTTGAATGAACGCTGTCGCGCGTCCAAAGCCGCCGACGCGGAGTAATTGAATGTTACGCCGCGCGCCCAGACAACTTCATCGACGATTGGATGCACCGACGAACGCTGGACGCCTCAGTCTTCGAGCGGAGCGAGCAGCGCATCCACGTCGTCTTCGCTGAGTGGGTGGCTGACGCCTCCCGCGCGCAAGCCACCGGGTGGTGATTCTGCTGCCGAGCGCGTTCCGTCCACGCTCGGACGCTGGACCTCCGGAGCGGTCTTTACCCCACAGGGATGCGCCCCGTCACCGAGGAGCGATGTCGACAGCCAGCGCTTCTTCTCTTGCAACGCGAGTACGCGCTCTTCGACGCTCCCCAAAACGAAGAGGTTGTAAACGAAAACGGGTTTGGACTGCCCGATGCGGTAGGCACGGTCGGTGGCCTGGGCCTGCGCCGCGGGATTCCACCATGGGTCGTAGTGTATGACAGCGTCCGCGGTCGTGAGATTGAGGCCCGTACCGCCGGCCTTCAGGCTGATCAAGAAGACATCCGCCTGCCCCTCTTCGAACGCATCGACCACGCGCTGACGTTCGCGCGTCGCGCCGGTCAAGAGAAGATGGGAAATACCGGATGCATCCAATTCTTCGGCGATCAGGGCCAGCATGCTCGTGAACTGCGAGAAGAGCAGAATTCGGTGTCCACCTGCCAGCTGCTCCCGAACAAGGTTCATGAGCACTTCGAGCTTTGCGGACTCGCGCACCGAACGCGCAGTATTGAGCGCAACGAGGCGCGGGTCACAGCACACCTGCCGAAGTTTGGTGAGCGCATCGAGGATCGTTACAACCGACGCTGCGAGACCTCGGACCCGGATAGCTCGCCTGACCTCAGCGTGTGCGGCCGCGCGGAGCGCTTCGTAGAGCTCGCGCTGCTTGCCCTCCAGTTCCACCGGGAGTGACAGCTCCGTCTTGGCCGGAAGCTCGCGAGCTACATCGCGCTTCAGTCGACGCATGACGTAGGGAGCGACCACGTCGCGAAGAGCGGCAAGGCGATCGGCATCCATGCGCTGCTCGATCGGGTGCCTCCAGAATCGGCGAAACGCGAGTTCGTCTCCCAGCAGACCTGGAACGAGCCAGTCGAAGAGCGACCAGAGCTCACCCAAGTTGTTCTCGACCGGCGTTCCGGTGAGACATATGCGGTGCCCGGCGGCAATACGCGCGAGCGCGCGACGAGCAAGGCTCCGCGCGTTCTTGATGGCCTGAGCCTCGTCGAGCACGATGACCGAGAAATGCTCCGAGGCCAACCGATCCTCGTCGCGCACGAGCACAGGGTACGTCGTCACCACGACGTCCGATTCCGCGATCCGGGCGAAAAGCGCGTGTCGGTCATGCCCATGCAAGACAAGCACCCGAAGCTCGGGCGCGAACTTGCCGAGCTCGCGCGACCAATTGCCGACGAGCGTCGTGGGCCCAACGATGAGCGCGGGAGCATGGAGTCGTCCCTCGGTCTTTTCCGTCAGGATGTACGCGATCGTCTGGAGCGTCTTTCCGAGCCCCATCTCATCGGCCAGTATGCCCCCCGCACCCGAGTCGCCGAGCCCCTGCAAAAACGCGACCCCATCGGCCTGATAGGGCCGTAGCGTAGCGCGAAGGCCGCGAGGCGATTCGTACGCGCGCGCCGGTCTCTTCCGGTTCTGGATACGCTCGAGAACACCTGTCCCGTCAGCCCACGCAATCGAGCCGCCGGCCCGGCGGAATTCCTCGTCAAGCGCGACGAGCGCAGGCACGCGAACTTCCGGGAATCCAAGCCCGCGTCTCCCCTCCCCTTGATAGAGTTCGGCGACCACGCGAAGGAGCGAACGCAGACGATCGAGCGGAAGCGCCAGGTGCCTCGTGGCGCTCACGGGGATTGCGAATGTCGTCTGCGAAGAACTCGTGAGAGCGTCGAGGCCTCCGGAGCCTTCGACCTGCTCGAGAAGCTCAACCAGGATGGGAACCAGGTCGATACTCACTCCGTCGACCACGATCCCGAGCTCGAGGCCGAACCAATTGCGCTCATCATCGCTCGGAGGTTTGACCTGCGACGGATCGGCAGGCGGCTTACGACCAGCCTTCGACAGCGACCCGTACCAAGCCGGCTCCTGCTCAACGAGACGAAACGGGTACCCCGGGTCAACCTCGACGCTCCAGCCTAGCGAGCGAATCTGGGAGAGCGCCCTCGCGGTGAACGCGCAATAGGCCTGAGCGTCCCCGTCCACGCTCACGACGTATTCGGCATCGCAGCCCTCCGGCGCGGACATCGAGTCCACGCAGGTGCAGTCGACCGCCCCCAGACGCTCGAGTACGTGGCGAGCGCGGTCCTCCTGGACAGGATCGCGCGGGACGCTCTCGAGTGCGCCGTGTTCGGTGCGGGCGCGAAACACCCTCGTGCGCTCGTCGCTGGCGCGCACGCGCGTTCCCCCGTAGTCGAACGCCAGCTCGATGAACGGCACCACCGTCTCCTTCACGTCGCACGAAAGCCCGGTCATTCGGGTCACGAGAGCTGGGCCTGCAAAGAGCCGGATGTGGGGAACGACTGGATGCGCTTCGTGCGTAGGCGAGTCGGCTGAGATGGGCATCGGAGCGAGCCCCTTAACCTACTCCTTTGAGCAGGTATCCCCAAACAAAGCTGCGTGCCGTGATCTCCAGAAGCACTCGATTTTGCGGGGCGCGTTGACAGTGAGAGGGGCGGCGCGCTAAACGACACGCTCCTCGGTCCGGAACGGGCCATGGCGTCTGCGGGAGTAACTCAGTGGTAGAGTGCCACCTTGCCAAGGTGGACGTCGAGGGTTCAAATCCCTTCTCCCGCTCCACAAAAATAAGCGGTTTCGTGAAGCAAGGCAGCTTACAGAGCACCACTTCCGGGGACCGGAGCACCACTAGGAGCACCACTTGGGGTGGGATCATCTTCGGCGGAGCCCTCCCGGACCAGGCTAAGCACCCGACCGATTCCGCTGCGCTGCTCGGAGCCCTGCACCGTCGAGTACCGCTCGACCATGCTGTCGGTCACATGCCCTGAAATGCTCTTTTTTACGATGTCCGCGACGTTGGCGTAGCGCGCAAGGTCGTTGAACGTTCGTCGTAACCCGCGCTGGCTGAATTTCTTGCCAAGTTTCACTCTCGCTGCAACATCAGCGAAAGGCTTGTTCAGTACTGACGGCGAGCGGAAACCGCCGATGACTGAGGGAAAGAGGAGCTCGGAGGCCTGCTGTTCCGGCGTGCCCAACTGCGACTCAACGTGCCAACGGAGCACCTGCATGACCTCTGCGGGAAGAGCAATGGTCTGCTTGAAGCCCGTCTTCGTCTTGTTCATCACTTCCTTTCCGACGGTCTGTGAACGGCGATTGAAGAGCGTTCCCTTGTCCCATTGGACGTCGGAGTTCGGTCCCGTTCGACGGAGCGGACGTAGCGAGGACGGGCGCAGCCCCGTGACCACCCCCAATAGAGTCATCGCGAAGTGCTGTGGGTAGACCTCGCGCATGCATTCGAGAAACGCCCTTGCTTCATCTGTCGAGAGCGAGTTCGGCTCCTCCTCGGTGTACGTCGCGTGGTCCGACGTATCGAAGTTCTCGACCCCCTCCATTGGGTTCTTGGAGAGCTGACACTTCCACGTTGCTGCCTTGAATATGACGCGCAGGATCGATAGCCAGCCGTTGACGGTTGTTGGCTGATACTCGCCCTTTTCGATCAGTCCGGCAATGCCGCTGCGCCACTGCGAAAGGTGAACCGGACGGATCTCGTCGATGAAGTACTCGCCGAGACCCTGAACTCCGTGCGTACCCTGAATGAGATGCGTGAGCGTGTCCACCCAGCGCTTTCGTGTCTTCGCGCTCTTGATCTTGCCCTTCTTGCCTACACTCTCCTCAAGAAGCGAGACTGCGAAGTCGGCGAATCGCGTCTTCTGTGGTGCGGGAACTCTTGCGATGCCCTGGCGAACGCGTTCGATCTCGCTTTGCAGCCATGCGGCGGCGCTTGCGAGATCCATCTGAGGAAGGACCTTCTTCACCTCTCTCAGCCTTCCCGTCATTGGATCCAGCGCACGCGCCCGCACAAGGTGACCGCCTTCTTTCCGTTCCCACACTCCCGGAACCTTCGTCGGCTTGACCCAGTTTTTCCAAAGTCTTTGCCAATTCTGCTGCTTCTTCATTCGAACCTCCCGTTGACGGAGGCGCACTCGCACGTCCCGTCGCAATTGTACCATTCGGTGGGAGGCCCAGCATGAAGCGGTCGAGGTCCTCCTTGCTCCAGACGTGAATGCGCGATCCAAAACGCCTGGTCGATCGAACACGCCCCTCGAAGTAGGCCTTGCGCAGTGCGCCAGTGGTCTTGTACCCGCAATATTTCGCTGCTTGCGCCGTGGTCATCAGCGGGGGAAACAATTGCGTCGTTGAGTCAGCGTGAATTCGATTGGGTGCAATTGAATCGGTGTGAATTGAATCGTGCGTTTGGGTTTCGGTTGAATCGAACATGGGTTATTGCCTTTCTATTTCTTTTGGTAAAAGCCTCCTTTTGCGCAATGCGTTAGTCGGCTCGTGTCGTTAGAAGGCACAACGTGATTCCTCGACAAATTTCTGTCAATGGGCAAAGAATTCAAGACACTGGCGGAGCGTACGATTGTCCGTCATCTAGTGCGCCTTCTCGCAGCGAGGCGAAACTCCCGTTGGGCGACACGATGATGTGGTCAAAGAGCGGAATGCCAAGAAGCTTCCCCGCTTCCGTGAGCCTGCGCGTGAGTGCCAAGTCGGCAGCGCTCGGATCTGGGTCCCCCGAAGGGTGGTTGTGAGCGACGATGACCTGGTGCGCGTTCGCCAAAAGCGCCGCCTTGAACACTTCTCGGGCGGGCATTTCCGCGGACGTGAGCGACCCAATTCCGAGAATGGAAGCGCCGGTCGGCTTTCTATGGACGTCCAAGAATAGAGCCGCCGAATGTTCGCGGTCGGCTTGTCCAATCAGGCGGTAAAGGAAGAGGGCGGCGATCTGGGGACTATCGACGCAAAGGAAGTCGCAAACGACCCAGCGCTCTCGAACGAGTTTCAACTTGTAGAGGGGGATGCGAAAGTCCATGGCTTCTCTCCTGGAGGCGAGGGCGAGGCTCGCCCGCTGCATTGCGTATGAGGATCGCGTGAGTGACTGGATGGGCATCTCGGGAAGCGAATTGGGAAACACGGTTGCGAATTTGCCTCGCGACACCACCTTGTATTCTCCAGTCGCGAGAGCGAGGGTCGCCCGCTGCGTCTCGTGTCCAGTCTTGCGTGAGTGACTGGATGGGTATTTGCGCGAAGGCGAGGCGGGACCAAACCAGCGATCCCGCCTCAGCGCTTCATCTTCAAGCCGCGATGGCAGCTGCCTTGGGCAGCGTCACGACCACCTTGGCAGCCTCGGGATCTTGTTGGGGTCGAAGATTGATGGCGCCTGCGTGTCCCCATCGGAGATGCAGTCCGTCGCGATCAACCCACCCCGACACGTCCTTGCGCACACGGGCTATCTTGGCCAGGTCAAGCAACGGCGCTTGGTAGACGGCAACGGTAAAGGCCTCGCACGTGAAGACGAGAAGGTCGTCGCGGCGCGTCAGAGTGGAGGCAAAGACCGATGGGATATCGATGTAGGCTTTGTCGTCCTTCCAGGTTACGGCGCTGGCGAGCACGTTCGCGGAGGCTTGTGCCGTGTGAAGTCGGCTCGATCGGTGCGCGTCGCGGAGAACCGCTTCGGAACGACGCAGAGTTTCCAGGAGCTTGCTGCATAGGACGCCATCGTCCTTCTCCGACTCGACGGCGTTCGTGAGCGTGTCGACGGAAACTCGAAAAGCGCGGGCTAGGGAATGGACGTTCTCGACGATATGTGATCGAACTTCCGCGTGGCTGCCTTCGGCACTCTTGGCTAGGACGAAACGTCGCAGATCTCGCAATTCTTTCATGGGGAGTGTCTCCTTATTGGGTGTTGTTGGGCGAGGGGCCACTCACTTCGTGTGGCCCCGTTCGCCTTGGTCAGCTCAGTGGCGTGAGTGACTGGATGGGTATTTCCGCTCAGGCTGCTTCGGCAGGCGACTCGGCGCCGTGCTTCGCCGATCGACCGAGAATCAGATCTGCCGCCTTCGACGCTTGCGCAGCGGCGTGCACGATCCAGCGGGGCTCACTCCGCAGAAGACGCGACCACGACGCGATATAGGCGGCGCTGTTGGCGAGCGTGGCGGTCGAGATGCCGCCTTCGTTGCAGAGGAACGCCGCTCCACACTCTGCGACAAGTTCCTCTTGCGAGTACGTATGGCTCGCGAAGCTGGTGCGATCGACTACGCCCTTGCGCGCCAGGCGATGGGAAGCGCCCGTCGAATGAACGAGCTCGTGAAACAGGGTCGAGTAGTACTCGGGGGGCGAAGTGAACGCCTCGCGCCGAGGCATCCAGACTTCATCGAGACCCGGAACGTAGCAAGCCTGCGAACCGCGATGGTCGATGCGAGGACCTGGGTCGAAGCGGAAGACGATCCGATCGCAAGCGTCAATGGGGTCGAAGGCAGGGCGAGCGGCACCGGTTGGCGCCTCGATGCCGTCACACTGGGCGACGTTGAAGACCGTGAAGTAGCGAAGGACGAAACGCTTCTCGGGCTCGTCGCGTTCGTCGCGATCTTCAGAGGACACCTTCCAGAAGACGACGGGCGTTCCCCGCTCGCCCTTTCGGACCGTTCCCCCGAGGTTTCGCGCTTGATTGAAAGTCAGCCAATAGGGCGACTCGTAGGGCGAGGCTTGAAGTACGAGAACGTTGACCCCACGATACTCGCGATTGCTGACTAGGTTTCTTGGGGCGTCCGTGTGCCAGGGTCGGCGCCAAGGTACTACGCCGTTGCTCAGAGAATCGATGATGCGCTCGGTGATGATCTGGTAGACGTTCATGGCTCGCGCTCCTTCGAGCCCCTCCGCGCCACCTATCGGCTTCGTTTGGGCTCAACTAGCGCGGGGCATGAGTGACTGGATGGGTAGAGCCGCTGCGCCGCCTACACGTTTCCACAATACTCACTGCCGCACGAAACTAAATACGATTACCGACTACGTGCAGTTTGTCCCCTGTGCACGGTCATATGTTTACATTGAGGGGACACGGCAACGCGTGTGCTGGGGTGTCTCAGAGAAATCCACAGGACATGCGTTCACGGGCCCGCCTTGGGTGCCCAACGGGCCCCCAAAACCCGTCGAATGGCCTTCGGAGCCCGCGTTCGAGCCCCCAATGTCCGAACTTTCTCTCGAAGAGTGCCCCAAGACTGGCCAAGTGCGACCGACCTAAACGCCGCAGCCGATCAACCCAATCCAGGCGTTAGATCGCCCATTTTGTGGGGTAAGAGGGCGGATTTGGGGTGTCAAACGGTCGCAAATTGGGGGTGTGTAAAACGAGAATGAGGACGTTTACTGTCCCGCGAGCCTCCGAACGAGCCTGTCGAACTCGTGAAAGCGTGCGGCTCCGCTGGCAGTCCATGAGTACCGTAGGACCTGCAAACCCAGGTCCTCCAGCCTTCTCGCCGTCGTCGCGGAGATGTCGTTGGGGAGAACGGCTACGCGCATCGCGCCATCGACCGCGTGGAAGAAGAGCTGACCAATCGCTTCGTAGACGCTCGTTGTTCCAGCAGTTGTCTTCACCTCGAACAAGGCACGCATGTTTCCGGCATCGTCGCACACGTACAAGTCGCGATTGATCGTGTTCGCCGCTTCGAGGTGCACAGCCGTCAATGCGTCCCTCAGCGCAGTCACCACCCTTCCGTGCCGAACGGTCGCGACTACCTGGTCTCTCGTAGTGAACGTTTTCGTCCCCTCGAATTCGGGACGAAACGCGGGCACGTTGGACGGGAACGAGACGTCAGCCGGCGGCGACGTCATCGTGAGACCCGCCTTCATCTGCTCCCGGAAATTCTTCGACATGCGCGTGATGTGACCCACGTTTGCCATCAGTTCGGGGTCGTCCAACGCGGAAATCACGTACGCAGGGCGCTCAACTCCGCCCCAATCGACCCTCTCACACGCTGGGTAGTACCTGCGAAAATTCTCTGCCGACACCCCCTTTGCACCGCCGCCAACCCTGCCTGAATGCGCAAGGTAGCGGGTGCCGTCGACGATGTCCTTTACGAAGGCTCCAGCAATTCTCCGGTCGATGCCTTGTAGCGGAGGATTGATTTCAAGGTGCGGCGCTGGACTTTCGCTCAAGAACGGGTCGCCGATACCGCAGGCGTTCCCGTAGCGGCTCGGACCCTGAGTAACTGCGACCCAAAGGTCGCAGTCCTTTGCGTACCAGATGACACTTTCCTCCGTCCCACCCGGAAAGCCGAAGAGATGCCGTCGGTGCTCCGTAGCCGCCCGGCGAACCGCAGCCTCAAACTGCCGCTGACACGCGGCAATCTCGCGCCTGTTTTCGATCACCTTGAGCATGCCAGAGCCAATCCTATCAGGCGTTGGCGGAGGAATATCGCTTACGTTCGATACCAGGTCCGCAAAGAACAGCTGTCATTCGTTCGAACTGCCTGGTCGGTCAAGCTCCCTCGTGGTACGCATTTGGGGCAATGACACGGGGCCTTGCCGTCGTGCTCTTCTCTTGGACGGTCGCGTGCGGCGGTGCCACTGCGGGTGGCGGGGATGCCAGCGTGGTCGATGACGCTGCAATGGACGCCGCGACGTTCGCGAATGGCGACGATGCCCGCCTGGGCGATGATGACGCTTCCAGTGACGCCGGGACGTTTGCTTGCGGCGACGCGCTGTGCGCTCCGTCCCAGATATGTCTCACGCCCGCGTACGGATGCCTCTCAGTGGCGCTGCCCGATTCAGCCGAGTGCCCTGTCGGCACGGAGCCTGTGGGGGCAAGCTGCCTCCCGCCTAACCCGCCGCCGTCGTGCGTTTCTCCAGCTCCTGGGACAGGCTCGTTCGATTGCTCCAGCGGCGACGCTGGTGCCGCTTGCAGCGTCGTCAACGCCCCTATCCCAAGTGGATGCAGCCAATTCTGCCGCGCGAACTGCGCATGATCGGTGCCGACCGCGCCGTGCCAAGAAGGTTGAGGCGCGATCCAACGCAGTTAGGCGCCATCTGATCATCGATCATCGCTACGCGCTTGTCATCGGCTAGGGGGAGGCACTGTAAGGTCCGCCCGATTGTTGCAGTAGAACGCCTCCACCTCCGTTTCCGACTCCCGGCTGAGAAGGTCCTGGCAGGCTTGCAGCGTCGGGAATCGAGCCGAGACGTGGCAACGAGTCGCAATCCCGGTCGGATTGACGCAGGTCCAGTGATACACGGTGAATTCGGACGACCCATCAGTCGATTGTTCGCTCGCCGTCTCGCTCGTCGAGGTGGGTTGCGAGGGATCCGACGAGGAACAGGCCACCGCGAGAGCTGTAGTCGCCACGAGACCAACAAGGAGCGGACGCATGAATGGGCCTCCGCGATGGGGGTAGCGAGGGTTGTGCCGAATTGACGATGTCATCGCGCCCTTGACGCACCAATCGATCACTTGCGGTTCCCTGGGGATTGGACGGGAGCATCGGGCCCATGGTGGCCATGGTGGCGTTTGGGCTCCATGTGCAGCAGGAAAGCATGCGGACCCTTTGGGCGGTTCTCCCAAGCCCGGCGATTCTTCGCGCCCTGGTATTCAGCGGCGCAATGCTCAACTTCGTCGCCTGCCGACCAAGCGCGAAGCACGCCCAAACCCTCTTCCGGCTCGTCAGCTTCGTTGGCTGGACACAGAATGTCCGCCGGATTCTCGATGCCCATGACGACCCTCTCGACCTGACGCAGTCGGTCGCGAAGCAGAAGGAGCCCGCCTGCCATTGCGGCGGCGAAATGCTGCAAGGTCTCGCGCGGCTCAGCCGGGTCGATCACTCGCTCGGCAGCCAAGCGGAGCGCCTCAAGGGCAGCCGCCAAGAGAAGCAGCTCCCTCGATAGACTCAGCTTCCCGCAATGCGCTGGCTTGCTCACCGAATTGAGGCCTCCCAACGATGGCAAGGTGATGTCGTGATATCACATTGTCAAGACGAGCTCTTCGGGTGTACATGTGGCACGTGGATGCCAAGAAGGTGCGACCCAACGAGGACGATCGGCAGGGGCTGATGCTCCGGCTTCCGAAGGAGCTGCACACGGCGCTGCGTCATCTGTCGATCGATCGAGGAGTCTCTCTCAACGCCGTCATCACCGAAGTGCTGGAGCAATGGTGGGCAAAACAGCCGGAGCGCAGGCGCTACGCCGCATCTCCCGCTGGTCCCCTTGAACACAAGCCACGCGCCGGGAGGAGAACGCAATGACGGTTCGACACGAAGACGCCCGACTCTTTAGCGATGGCGATCTCCTCGCCACCCTTCAGAATCAGGAGAAGAAAATTGCTGATGAGGTCGAGGGATTCGATGGGAACAAGCTGCTCCATACGCCCGTAGAGGATTTTTGTGCATACTTCGAGGAGAAGCTGCGCATTGAACCTCTTGTTCTGCTTGATGACCAGACTTCTACGGACCAGCAGGAGACGAGGCTCGACATCTCTCGCGTCCGTGACGCCGGATTCATGTTCTCTGACGACACGCGAGACGTTCCTGCTACAGCCGTCACGTTCTTCGTCCCCTTCACGGGCGACCCAACGCTCTTCAAGCTTCGACCCAGCACGTTCACGGTAAGCGCGCCTCGCGCCACGGTTCGCTGCAATGAACTGGTCTTTACGCTCGTGTCGCGCGACCCGGACGTGGTCGCCATCAAGGGAGAGTTTGAGCGGCAACTTCGAGAGGTGAAGCAGCACGCCTCCTCAGGTGCCAGGAACGTGGGTGCCTTCAACGCCGGGATCCGCGACATCGCAAGACGCGCTATCGAAGCTCGCCGCCAGCGGTTGTTGAAAGCAGCAAATGTCCAAGCCGCCCTTGGCTTCCCCATGAGGCGAAGAAATGGCGTTCCTACGACATTTGCGGCGCCTTCGGTGAAGCGAAAGCTTCCCCCGACACCGCCCGCCGCAAGTGGCGCACCGTACAAGCCGGAGCCGGTGCTCGACATGGAGAACTACGAGCACATCTTGTCGGTCGTTCAGAACATGACGTTGGTGCTGGAGCGCAGTCCTTCCACGTTCAGGAACCTCGACGAGGAGGCGATCCGTCAGCACTTTCTCGTTCAACTGAACGGGCAATACGAGGGGTCGGCTACCGGCGAAACGTTCAACGGAGAAGGCAAGACGGACATCCTCATCCGCCAGGACGGAAAGAACATCTTCATCGCAGAGTGCAAGTTCTGGAAGGGTCCGGCGAGTCTCACGGAGGCCATCGACCAACTTCTCTCCTACACGAGCTGGCGCGACACGAAGACCGCCCTGCTTGTGTTTGTTCGCGATACGGCGCTCTCCACGGTCCTGACGAAGGTGCCCGAGGTTCTGAAGCAGCACCCGTCGTTCAAACGCGAATTCCCGATCGATGGCGAGACGCGATTTCGAAGCATGTTCGGACAGCCGAAGGACCCAAGCAGAGAGCTATTCGTCACGACGCTAGTTTTCACCGTGGCGCACTGAATCGCTCGTCGCTCCAGGCGGGAGAGCCAGTCACGCCGAGCGCGGCGCCCAGCCCCATCGACCAGGACGATCGGACCACGCTGGCGGCGTATCCAAAACTGCCCTCGCCTACGCCTGCGAGGTCTCACTGGCGGCGCTCATCGAGGAGACGCCGACGGTTCGCCGATCAAGTGACGTCCGTTCGACTCAGCGATAGAATCGGCACTGGATCGATGGGTGGTTCACGGAGGGACGCGATGGATGCCTCCTACTTCGATGGCTCATTGGTGCTTGAGCAACTTGCAGCCATCGGGCGAATTGACGACTTTTTCGACGCGGTCGACTCCGACCACATCGAGCGGGCTACCTCCCTTATGAAGAAGGCAAGGATCGACGCCAAGACCATCGCAGCGGTTGTCAGGAAGATGCTGGACAGCGACGGCGAGCACTGACCGCCGAGCTGCCATTTCGTGTCGCCGTCAACACACTCCGTCTCGACCAGGGCTGCACTATCGGAAGCGGATCGCGGGACCGGCAGCGGGTTGACGGGAAGCCCCGCACAGATCCATCATGAGGGCATGTCGTTCGGTCGCTGGTGGCGCTGCCCCTTCTGATTCGGACGTTTCCATTCCATCCAGAGAGGAGAAGCGCCCGCCCCGGCGCCTCATCTCCGCGATATCACGTGGTGTGCGAGCCCGCCCGGCGATGCGCACGCAGCCATGGGTCAGCAGCACTACACATTCGGAGACAACGATCGCGCAGCGCAGCGGTTGCGGGGCCTCGCGGCAGCATACGAGTCAACTTCCGCAGCCCTTTTGGCGCGTTTCGCCGGATCCTTCCCAATGCAAGTCGCTGATCTAGGAGCGGGCCTCGGATTCACCACACGGCTGGCGCACGAAATAACGGACGCGCGGACGACGGTCGGTCTTGATGCATCAGCGCGGTACGTCGCATTGGCGAACAAGAATGCGCCGTCGGGTATACGGCACATGGTCCACGACGTGACGAGGGCTCCCTTTCCGGGTGGAGAACCGGACTTCGTCTACGCGCGCTTTCTCCTGACGCATTTGGCCCAGCCTGGAGTGGTGCTCGCGACGTGGCGTGAGGCGAGCGCACTCGGCGCAATGCTGGTGCTCGAAGAAACCGCGGAGCTGACCAGCGAGCACCCGGCGCTGCGCCGCTATTACGCCATGGTCGAGGCCATGCAGGAATACTATGGCCAGGCCTTGCGGATCGGTCGAGCGCTCGCCGAACTCGCGACCCACGCCGGCTGGCGGGTCATCGATCACCACGTTACGTCGGTGCCTATCTCGGGCAGCCAGATGGCCAGACTGCACGTCGAAAATATCCGGACCTGGAAGAACGATCCGTTCGCCGTGAGCCATGTCGATCCTGACGATGTGGCGGAAGTGGAAGAACAACTCGACGCGATCGCCGAAGGTCGTGACGAGGCGTCGGTCGTTGCTGCCATGGGCCAACTCGTGGCCCTTCGATAAGGCATCGCGTGCGCCCGCTCGGCAGTTATCCAGGCTGCGGCTGTGCACGGACCGAAGCACCGGCGGCGTCTTGCGAACTCGCACAAGAGGCGTCTATGCCGACCCAGTCAATGCCTTCTCCACCTTGGCAAGAAGCTCGCGCCAACCAGCTTCGCGAAGCTTTGCGCCATCGGAGCGGTCGAAAAACGCCCCCTGCTCGGTGAAGAGGAGGCGCGTCCCTCCGTTCCCCGACGGCGATAGCTCCACCGTGGCCAGCGACGCCGACATCCGGTAGTCGCCGACCAGCATTGTGTAGGCGAAGACGATCCGCTGGTTCGGCACGATGTCGAGGTAGACGGTGTCGTTACCCATCTTGGTGCCGGCGGGCGGCGCACCTTGTGGACCCCCAGTGAACGTGAAGCGACTTTGCTCGAAGCCGCCGACGCGAAAGTCGGCGGAGAATGTCTCGTCGGCGGTAGGTCCTTTCCCGTCCATAAACCAGCGGCGTTTGAGCTCGGGATCGGCGAAGGCGGCAAATACCCTCGCAGGAGGCGTCGAGTAGGTGCGCTCGATGACGAAGGTGCTGTGCACGACGGGCGATTCGGTCATGGTCTCTTCCTCCTCTTCTTGGTGGGTGATGATGGGTTCTTCGGCTTGTCGTCTTCGGTGAGTAGCTCGACCAGGCGGGCGAACCGGCGCTCCCAAAGCGCGCGGCGTTCGGAGATCCATCGTTCCGCCACCTTCAACCCATCTGGCTCAAGGCGGCAGATTCGGATGCGACCCACCTTCTCGCTCCGGATGATGCCGCTCTCCTCCAGCACTTGGATGTGCTGCACGATTGCCGCGAGGGTCACGTCGAAGGGTTGCGCCAAGTCGCTGACGGACATGGGTCCCGCGCTCAGTCGGTCGACCAGTGCCCGACGCATGGGCTCCGCCAGAGCGTGGAAGGCGCGATCAACGACGGCATTGTTTAGCATCGGCTTGAATATTGGACGCTCCCTCCGGACTGTCAAGTGATAGCTTGAGTATTAAGGGAGGGCGGACAGCTGGCTTCGCTCCGAAGAAGGAGCGGAGGCCCAATGAGAACCCGACTCGTCCGGCACCCAGCTTCGTGGCGCGGCACATCGCCGCTGCCGGTCTCAGGCTGCGCCACCAATAACGCCGTAGCTCGGTTGCGCGTCACCTGGGTGCGACTATCAGAACCTGCACCAAGGAGGTTGCATATGGCGACCGACAGAGACCGCATCGAGAAGAAAGTCGTGCTGCGCGCACCGCTGGGGCGGGTATGGCGTGCGGTGAGCGACGCGCGACAGTTCGGCGCCTGGTTCGGCGTGGACTTCGACGGGCCTTTCACGCCTGGCGCTCGCATGACCGGGAGGATCGTTCCGACTACCGTGGACGACGAGGTGGCCAAGCTGCAAGCGCCCCACGAGGGGAAGGCCTTCGAGGTCACGGTCGATCGCATGGAGCCCGAGCGAATCTTCTCGTTTCGCTGGCACCCCTTTGCAATCGATCCCGCCGTGGACTATTCGAGGGAGCCCACCACACTGGTCGTCTTCGCGTTGGCGGAGGTCGAAGGCGGCACTCTCCTTACCATTACGGAATCGGGCTTCGACGGGATTCCCCTCGCCCGTCGTGCTCAGGCGTTCACTGCGAACGACGGAGGGTGGACTCATCAAACCAGACTCATCGACAAGTACCTTTCGCGTGTCCCGGAGTAGCGCGGGACGAGCAGTGAAAGCGTACGCGCCCTTGTTCGTGGCGCTTGACGGTCCTTGTCGAATTCTGCTCTCGCCTTGCCGGGAGGATTGTGACACCTCCCGCGCTCCCGCTGGTAGGATCTCTTCGTCGTGCCTGATGGCGAGATCTCGCATGAGTATCGGGGCTGGTGGCGCATCGTCGAGACGTCGCAATGGGATGACCGTCATCTGGACGTGCTGGGACCGGCACTTCTCTCGCTGACGGGGCACACCGACCGCCTCCGGATGCACTGCTTGCTGGCCTACGTGACCTGCAAGCCGACCAAGATGGGAGTGTCCTTCACGTGGGCTGGAGCCTGGGAGTTCGATCAGGTTTCCGGCAGCGGAAGCGTGAAACTGGACAAGGACGGTCGCCTCAAGGGGAGGATCAAGATCAAGGACGGCAACGCGAGCACCTTCGTCGCCGAGAGGACGATGGAGCCCGAGGAGCCGATTGAGACGCCACCGAGCTACCGCGACAAGTGGCGGGGAAGAGGATGATCGCCGCCCGAGGCAAAGGGCGTCGTCAAGGGCACCGGTTCAAGGACCCCGACGGCAATGTACTGTCACTGACACAATCGTGAGCCAGAAATCTGTTTTGGGGAGTCGCTTATCCCTGGGCTTGTTTGGCGCGCCGCTGGATCTCCTCGGGTGACACGTCTTCCTTGTGCGTCGCGACCCACCAGAGATTGCCGCTCGCGTCGATGAAGCCGCCGCTGCGGTCGCCGTAGAACTGGTCTGCCGGTTCGCGGTCCGCTTGGGCGCCGTGCGCGAGTGCGCGACGGTATGTGGAGTCGACGTCCAGGACGTAGACGTATAGGTTCGAGGGGCGCGCCTTTGACGGGTCCTGAGGCTCGCCCATCATGACGATCGAGTCGCCAATGCGCACCTCGCAGTGGCCCACCCTTCCATCGGGACGGGTCATGCGCTCGACGACGGTCGCGTCGAAGACGGCTTGGAGGAATTCGACGAGCTTCGCTACGTCGGTGACCGTGAGGTACGGCGTGACGCTATGGTACCCGGCGGGCGGATTCTTGACGGGCATGGGAGCCTCCTCTCTGGGTGGGTGGAGCCTACATCGCCCATGCGACGCCGGCAGCGCCGCAGCCTCTCCGACTCCCACTGTGAATGGTGGTGCTCGATTCTTGTGCGGCTAAGCCCGGCTCCATAGCCGGGAACCAAGCGGCGAGGATGGATGTCCCAGCTGACGGAGGTGCTCGACATGGACCGACAAGACATCGAGAAGCTGATTCGACGCTGGACGGAGGCCATCGCGGTGGAACGGCTGGATATCTTCGACGAGCTGCTCGCCGACGACATTGTCGATCGAAGCGGATCCACTCCGATGAGCGGCGTCGAGTCATTCAAGGTTCGCGCAGGCGCAGTGCGCTCTGCCTTCGCGGATATCACGATCGATGTCGATGACCTCATCGTCGAGGGAGACGCCATTGCCTGGCGATGGTCCTTGACCGGTACGCACGTCGGAGCCTTTGCCGGACTCGCTCCGACGGGTCGTCGCGCCACCCTCCGCGGCGTCAACTTTCAGCGCCTCAAGGGCGAGAGGGTGATCGAGCACTGGACTCTGACCGATGTCTTCGGCGCCACGATGGCCCTCCGCTCGTGATCTGGGCGACCGAGGGGCGCTGCCAGCTCTCCGGACCAAAGGCCCGGCGCAATGTCAGATCAGGTCTTCGAAGCGATGGCGGTCGTGGTCGTGCCCCACGCGATGTGCGCCCAGATTCGCTCGTGAACGAAGTAGCCAACCGTCGTGTAGACGTTGCTGACGACCATGAAGCCCAGCGCGACGTCGACCTTGCGCGTGAAGATGTAGATGGCGAGGAAGTCGAGACACACGATAGCGACGCGGTAAGTGAGTGCCTTGACCAGGGAGCGCTTACGCGAGACGGCAGGTTGGGCGGGCATGAACTTCCGATAGCCCTTGCACTGGACCTTGCCAATTGCGACGCCCTCATGCCGCTGTTCGCACGTTCTCTCGAACGACGCCCGGATGGCGAGCCGCAATTCGAAGGAGCGCGAGCGCAGCCCCTTCCGGCTTTCGGCGATCCTGCTCCCAATTGCGAAGGGTGTGTACGCTGATACCGAGCGCTTCGGCGAAGTGAGCCTGCGTCAAGCCAATGAACCGACGCAGCGCAGCCACATCGCCTGGCTGGAGATCTCCGCGCATGATGCGCTGACGTTGGCTATGGCGCAGAGTTCGCGCGAAATCTGCTCGGCTGAGTTCCTCCGGGATGCCTTTCATGACCTCTTCTCCATGTACTCCGAGTAGAGCGCTCGCTCGGTTCTAGTGGCCCAGCGAGCGCTGATAATGCGCACCGTGTCCTCTCGGCGCTCCGTGTAGACGACGAGCACGAGCCCGCGACGGATGGGACCGATCGCAATGAACCGTTCCTCCAGGTCGGAGTGCTCGCCGTCGTATAGTTCGAGAAAATCGACCTTCGAGGTGAAGAGCTCCTTGGCCTCCCGGAAGCTGACGCCGTGCTTGGCAACGTTGACCTGCTCCTTCTCGCGTTCCCATTCGAACCTCACCGGATGATCGTAAGCCAACGGACGACTAAGTCAATGGCGTACTCACGCCTGAACCGAGTGGAGAGCCAGGCACTCCCGGCGCCGCAGCGATGACCAAGACCGACCGGACCATGTTGAACGCCGTGTCATCAGGGGATGCCTTGCTGCGCAAGGGCCTGTGGCTAGAACGAGCTCCGATCGCTTCGAATGTCGTGGAGGGGGCGCTTCGAGACGCCGACGGCGCGCGCAGCCACATGGCCAGCTCGCCGCGTTCGTCGCCGCCGACCACGGTGCGCTCCCGTTCGCCATAGGCTGGAGACGCACGAGGTGGTAGAAGGGCTGATTGGCTGTTTCCTCGGCGATGCGTCCGTAAGGCTTACGTGAGTGGGAGCACACATGGGTGACGTAAAGATTCGGGAATTGCTGGACTGCCTCGGCGGGGATGCGCTCAACCGCCTCTGCGAGCTTCGACACCTAAGCAGGCGCGGAGTGGACGCCCAACGCGAGGCGCTGGCCCATTCTTACCACGGTGACCACGGGGAACTCTTTGGCGACCTGCGGAAGGAAGACCTCGTTGAGATTCTTGGTCGCACTGACACGGTCATCGAGGACACCTCGTACTACCTACCCAGCGCTCAAACCTACTCCCGCGACGAACTGGTACGTATCGCCCGAAGGGCCTTCTGCCGCGATGGGGTGCCATCGGAGTTTGTGGTGTCCGAGGAGGAAGGCGAATCCGATGGCGGGGATGACGAGGGAGGTGACGACGGTGAGGACGTCATCCGCATCCGCGACCTGCTCGACGATCTGGATGGGGAAGCAATTAATCGTCTTTGCGACCTCCGGGATTTAAGACGTCGCGGGATTGATGCTCGCCGCCAAGCGCTGGCCCGCTCCTATCGCGGGCACCACGACGCGCTTTTCGACGATCTTCGCAAGGAAGACTTGGTGCAGCTCCTGGGGCGCAGCACGACCGAGATAGGCGGAATACCGTACTATCTGCCAAGCGCTCAAACCCACTCTCGCGACGAACTCGTACGCATCGCTCGTAGGGCCTTCACCCGCAGTGGAGTTCCCAGCGAATTCGTTGTGGCGGACGATGCAGACGAAGCTCACGACGACGTCAGTGATGAGGACGACGAGGAAGAGGCGGACGAGGTCGATACTGCCGTAGACCATACGAGTTCGGAGTACCAGCAGTCGTTTCTACGGGAGTTGGCTTACTCGCCTCAAGAAGCCGCCACCAAGCGCGCTCACGACTATCAGCGCGAAGCCGAGGCGACGCTGATGCGGGCGCTGAGTACCGGCGTCGAGCCTCAACTTCTTCATCTCGCGACGGGTGGAGGCAAAACGCTCGTGGCCAACAACCTCGTTGTGCGATGGCTAAAGGAACGAGGCGGGCCAGTGCTGTGGGTAACCAAGGACTGGCAACTACTCAAGCAGGCGGCGCGCGATTTGAGCAATCGGCACACGGTACCCTTGCCTTCCCGCCTTGGTGGGTTCAACCGCGCACTGCATCCGCTCCCCGAGGAGCCATCGCATGGAGTCATCTACACGACGGTGCACACGTTGCTTCGGCGCCTACAGACGAACGTGCTTCGCCAAGTCAAACCTACCCTGCTCGTGTGGGACGAATGCCATTGGGGGGAGCACGGTCGCGCGGGCAAAATCCTCAACGCCAGCGAACGCGCTGGGATTCCGGTCCTTGGACTCACCGCGACACCGCGCGTTGACACACGCTATAAGGTAGCTTTTCGGCGAACCTATCATCAACTTGTCACCGAGGGATACCTGGCCAGGGAGACGATCCACAACGTGCGCACGCAGGTGCAATGGGCTCCTGACTTTCAGCGATTGGGGGGGCAGTCTGGCGACGTCACTCAGGCGTCCCTCAAGGAACTCGCTGGGGACGCGCGGCGAAACAAGGTAATCGTCGGACACTTTCTGGAGCACGCCGATCTTTACCGCAAAACCATCGTATTTGCATGTTCGGTGGAGCACGCGAATGAGCTTGCCAAATTGTTCGTGTCGAGCGGCGTAGCTGCCCGCCCGATGCACTACCATCAGGACGCCGTCGTCCTTCAGCAGGCGCTCGACATGTTCCGCACGGGCCAGGTCCAGGTCTTGGTCAACATCGCCATGCTCACCCACGGGATCGACGTGCCGGACGCCAAGAGCGTGTTTCTGTGCAGGCCCACGACGAGCGATATACTCTTCGCCCAGATGATTGGACGCGCCTGCCGGCGCGATGAAGCAAGCGGCAAGACCACGTTCAACGTGGTCGAGTTCACCGACAATGTGGAGGCGCACGGAGCCCTTTTCAAGTATGCGAAGGACTACTTCGGGGGTGCGAACGCCGGGGGCTCTGACGAAGCTCCGCGAAGCAGATCTCACTCTGGATTTCGTCCTCGCGTCCATGCTTACGACTCGACCGGGGCGCCGACTTGGGTGCCTGACCTCGATATACCCGAGAGCATGCGCGGCTTGTGGTACCGGGAGCGCCAGACCTTCGGAATCGAGATGGAACTCGCTGCTCCCGACCGAGTGCCAAATGCTTCTAGCGCCGAATGGCTCCGCATTGCAGAGGCGCTACGCCTGCGCCTCTCTGCGGCGCTTCCCGGGCGTGTTGCGCCGGACGTAATCGCTGAGTACCAGGGAGCGAGCGGAGACAAGGATACTTCGGTGTGGAATATCGAGTACGACGCCTCTGCCGGCTGGGAGGTCACCAGCCGGATTCTCTCGGACTTCAACGGCTTCTGTGAGGTGGACGACGCCTGCGTCGCTCTTGACCGTGCGGCTCAAGAACTCGGGCTGAAGGTGAACTACCGCACGGGGCTTCACGTGCACATTGGCTGGCTGGGAAAGGATGTCGAGGAGCTGAAGCGGGCTGTTCGTCTTGCCAAGCTCTTTGAGCCAGCCCTCGCAACGATGGTCGCGCCGTCTCGAATCGCCCATTACCCAGGGGAGCCAGGCGCATACGACCTCACATGCCCCAATGAATATTGTCGTCCTGTGTCGTCCGTGTTTAGCGACGCAGTGCTCGATGGACTGCGAACCATTCGTGACTTTGCGAGGGTCGCGAGCCAACATGATGCCCGGTACGTGACTTTCAACATTCAGCCGCTGGATGTGATTCACACCGTAGAAATTCGGATGCACAGTGGGACTTTGGAGGCACGAAAGATTCTCCCGTGGGTGAGTCTTTGGATGCAGATTCTTTGGGCGGCGGCGAACCGGAAAGACATCCCAGCGGGTGGCGATCGCAAGGTCATCGTACCCGATGGCGACATCGTCGCCCTTGCTCTCAAGTATCTCCCGGACGCTCGGGACCCGAGGCAGCAGTCATTCCTCCACCGCCTGGAGGAACGCCGCTCAGAGATCGTTAACCTCTGGGTTAGGCAGCCTGAATTGCGAGCCTGGCAGGAAAATGCAACGCGCTGGGTGCCGGTGCCTGGGCGGACCTATGAAATGTAAGTTCCCAAGCGGAGATGCAGCGGATGATACGTCAATAGAGATCGCCTCCGGTTTTCGCTCGGCGAGATATCGGGAGCTGCGTCCGTTGCTCGACGTGACCAAACCGAACGGCGCCGCCTGGGAGGAGATTATCGGTGTTTTCAAGCGTCGGCTCGAGGAGCGCTTCGAGGCGCCGATCGCCCAGCTCCTTGGGGCACGCGCATCGGCTGGGCGTCCGGGCTTTGCCATCCTCGCCCTTGACTGCCTCCTCATCGACACCTTGCAGTCCTTTCGCGAGGGGCGGGTTACGACGGGGGATGTCAGCTCCGCAAGTTCGTTCCGGGCGTTTCTCAAGAGCGCGAGATTCAGCGACTTCAACTCCGACGCTCGCTCCGCCTTCTTCGATTATGTGCGCAATGCGCTTCTTCACAACGGAGAGACACGAGGCGATTGGCGCGTGAGGGCCAACACGTCGCGCATGCTTTCGAAGTCGGGCTCCACACGCACCATCAACCGGAGCATGTTTCACGCAGCCGTCGTCGAGGAACTGGGAGAGTACTGCGACGAGCTGACTTCCGGTCCCGAGGACAACCGTCGCAGGTTCCTACGGCGCATGGACGCCATCTGCGGCATATTGCCCCCGCCCACAACCCTCTACTTCGCCTATGGCTCCAACCTGATGGCGTCCAACATCGAGGCGACAGCGCCAGGCGTGGAGGGCGAGGGAGTCGCTTTCTTGCCGGGCTATCGTCTCGCGTTCACCAAGCACAGCCTCAAGTGGCGGGGTGACGCGGCGAGCATCGAGCCGAGCCCCACGTCGGTCGTTTGGGGCTATGTCTACCGCCTGAGCCCCGAGCAGCATGCCTCGCTTGTCCGGAGGGAGAAGGGCTACGACGAGTGCTCCCTGACCGTGTGGCGTGTGGACGGTGTCCCTGACTGCCAGGATGGCAGGCCTATCACCGCCGTGACCTTCGTGGGAGCTACCACGTGTGCTCGACGATGTGGTCCGGTAACCGCGTACGTCGACCTCCTGCGGCGGGGGGCCAGTTCTCGGGGCTTGCCGGAACGCTACGTCGAAAGCGTCGCGAAACTCTAGGGCTTCGGAACGAGCGCGTTGCCGGTCACGCCGCCTTCCCCAGTATCTTCTTCCTCATCGCCACAACCGTCGCCCGCTCGTACAGGCGGTAGCCGTTGATCGGATGCCGACGAGCTTTGAACTTTCCCGCGTCGTCCCAGCGGCGCAGCGTCGGCTCGCTTACGCCAAGCATGCGTGCTGCTTCCTTGATGGTGATGGTGTCGGGATCTAAGCCGTATTTTCGAGGCGCCACGAAGGCAGCGTACGAACCTTGATCATGGTCGTCAAGGAGGCGTAGCCTCGGCGATCGTATGGCCAACCCGCGTACTAGCCCGAGCAATCGCCCACCTCCGTCCGCGAACGGAGCGGCGAGCGACACGACGCCTCCGCCCTCCCCCCGCTCGTTCAATGGCTTCTCCGAGATCACGAGCTTCATCTGGGGCGTCGCCGACCTTCTGCGGGGTGACTACAAGCAGGCGGACTACGGCAAAGTCATCCTGCCGCTGACGGTCATCCGGCGCCTGGATTGCGTCCTCGACAAGACTAAGGCCAAGGTCCTCGCCAAGCACCAGGACCTCAAGGCGGCGAAGCATCCCGAGGGGACCATCGAGAAGATGCTCCTGCGGGCCAGCGGCACGACCTTCTACAACACGAGCAAACTCGACTTCGAGAAGCTCAAGGGCGATCCAAATCACATCGCGGCGAACCTGACCTCGTACATCAAGGGCTTCTCCGCCAACGCGCGCGACGTCATCGAGCAGTTCAAGTTCTCCGACCAGATCGCCAAGCTGGACGAGTCGAACCTGCTCTTCCAAGTGGTTTCGCGGTTCGCCGACATGGACCTTCACCCCGACAAGGTGCCGAACCACGTCATGGGATCGATCTTCGAGGAGTTGATCCGGAAGTTCGCGGAGGCGTCCAACGAGACCGCCGGAGAGCACTTTACCCCGCGCGAGGTGATTCGCCTGATGGTGGACCTGCTCTTCATCGAGGACGAAGAGACGCTGACGAAGAAGGGCATCGTTCGCACGCTCTACGACCCGGCGGCGGGGACGGGAGGCATGCTTTCCGTCGCCGAGGAGTACCTCCGCGAGCTGAACCCCGACGCCGAGCTGAAGGTCTTTGGGCAGGAGTTGAACGCCGAGTCGTACGCCATCTGCAAGAGCGACATGATGATCAAGGGACAGAACCCCGAGAACATCGTGCGCGGCAACTCCTTCTCGGAGGACGGACACCCGTCGGCGAAGTTTGACTACATGCTTTCGAATCCGCCCTTCGGCGTGGAGTGGAAGAAGGTCCAGAAAGAGGTCGAGGAGGAGTACGAGAAGCAGGGCTTCGCCGGACGCTTCGGTCCGGGCTTGCCGCGCATCAACGACGGCTCGATGCTTTTCCTGCTCCACATGATCTCGAAGATGAAGCCCGTCGACCCCAAGACGGGGGAAGGCGGAAGCCGTCTTGCGATCGTATTCAACGGCTCGCCGCTCTTCACCGGAGACGCAGGGTCCGGGGAGAGCGAGATCAGGAAGTGGATCATCGAGAACGACTGGCTTGAAGCCATTGTCGCACTACCCGACCAGCTCTTCTACAACACGGGCATTGCGACCTACCTGCTGGTCGTAACCAACCGGAAGCCCAAGCCGCGCAGGGGGAGGGTGCAGCTTATCAACGGAATTGAGCTTTTCCAGAAGATGCGGCGGTCTCTCGGCAACAAGCGCAACTTCCTGGGCAAGGAGCACATCGAGACCATCGCAAGGACGTACGGTGACTTCGTGACCAGCGATATAGCTAAGGTCTTCGACAACGAAGACTTCGGGTACAGAAGAATCACAGTAGAGCGCCCCCTGCGCCTCAACTTCCTGGCTTCAGTGGGTCGAATCGAACGCTTGCGAGAGGAGAGCGCCTTCGAAGCGCTCGCCAAGTCGAAGAAGAAGGGCGCACCAGGCGAGCGAGAAATGGAGCAGGGGCGTGAACTTCAATCGCTGATCGTCGCGACGCTTGGCACCATGACTCCCGACAAGATGAGCAAGAACCGCGACGCATTCGAGAAAACGCTCCGGTCGGTCTTTCAGAAGGCGAAGCTGGACGTTCCCACCCCTGTTCTTAAGGCGGTCATGTCAGCCCTCTCCGAGCGGGACGAGACGGCTGACATCTGCACCGACAGCAGGGACCGCCCGGAGCCGGATTCGGAGCTGAGAGACAGCGAGAATGTTCCCCTCCAGGAAGACATTCGGACGTACTTCGAGCGTGAGGTGAGGCCCCACTTTGCCGATGCTTGGATCGACGACACGAAGACCAAGCTGGGCTATGAAATCGCGTTCCCGCGATTTTTTTACCGCTACATACCGATGCGCTCGATCGTGGAGATCGAGGATGAACTTCGTTCGCTACAACGGCGGACAGCTGAGATCCTACGGGACGTGATGCAATGAGACTTCGCTCCACGAACGAACTGCGCGCATCCAATGTCCCTTGGTTCGAGACGCTTCCACGAACGTGGCGAGAGGAGCGTTTGAAACACATTCTCAGTGCACCGCTCGCCTACGGTGTTCTAAAACCAGATCGCTACGAAGGGGACGATGGAGTTCCGATCATCCGGATATTGGATGTCGATAGCGGTCAAGTGGCGACTCAGACATTGGAGCGTATTTCACCTGCCCAATCGTCGGAATTTCGCAGGACCATCGTACGGGAAGGCGACCTCGTCATTTCTGTCGTTGGGACTCTTGGCGCATCTTTCTTGGTGACGCGCGAACTCGCCGGGTGCAATCTCTCCCGTGCATTGGCGCGCGTTCAACTGGCCACTCGCGCCCTTCCATCGTTCGTGCAGTATTGGGTACAGTCCTGGTTTTTTTCGAAGAAGGTGGACCTGATTGCCCAAGGAGCTGCCCAGCGGGTCTTGAATTTGTCCGACCTACGGGAGTTCGAGATCGCCCTGCCGACGCCTGATGAGCAGCGAGATGTGGTCTCCTTCCTCGACAGAAAGACGCGAGCACTGGACACCCTGATCTCGAACGCTGACCGAGCGTCTGTGACGAACCAAACCGCTGGGGTGGTCGAACGTCAGATTGAGGTACTGCGAGAGTACCGCCAAGCCCTCATCACCGCTGCCGTCACCGGCAAGATCGACGTGTCCTCGGAGGCGGCGTAGCCGTGCGCCCCCCCACCCCGGCTCCTTTTGATCCGGAACCAGGCTGCGGTGGTACTCGTCGCCGCTTTCGCAAGCCATTGCGAGCACTTGCTGTATTTGACGGCTATTTGATCTACGTAGGCTCGATGGTCCGAGAACGCTCTGCGACGCGGGAGGCCCACCGATGGTGACCCCAACGATCCGGGAGCTTCTTGCCAGGCTCAACGAAGTCGACGAGTCGCATGAGATCGAAGCAAAGCGTTCTGATTCGGAGGTGGGCAAGAGCTCTTTGGAGACGATCTCCGCGTTCGCCAACGAACCGGTGCTTGGCGGCGGCTACTTGCTCTTCGGTGTCGTCGAGGACGAATCCAGCCATCGCTTTGTGGCGAAGGGAGTGAAGGACCCCAAGAAGCTCGAACAAGAGATTTCCACGCTTTGCGCGTCAGCTTTCAATCGGACCATCCGCCCGCGAGTTTGGACGGAGGTCCTCGATGTTGTCTCCCTGGTCGCGGCGTTCATCCCCGAGGTGTCTTCCTCCGAGAAGCCGGTCTTCGTTTTGAAGCAGGGTATGCAGTACGGAGCCTTCCGCCGCATCGGCAGCACCGATCAACGGTGCACCGAAGACGATCTTCGGGCTATCTTCCAGACGTCCTCACTGACGCCCTACGAGGATACCGTCGTCGAGGACACGACGATGGCGGATCTCGATCCTGAGGTCATTACAGCGTATCGGCGTTCGCTGATCGAAGAGAACCCGGCGAACGAGCTTCGCGACGCAAGCCTGGACGACCTGGTGCAGGCCCTGGGAGGCGCAAGGCGAGCCGACGGGAAGCTCACGCCGACTGTCGCGGGGGTTCTCCTGTTCGGCAAGAAGCTCTCGCTTCGGCGCGTTTTTCCAGGCGCTCGTGTGGACTACATTCGGGTACCCGGAACCGAGTGGGTTCCGAATGCGGAGCATCGCTTTGAGTCGATCGAGATTCGCGAGCCACTTCTGATTGGATTTCGGCGAGTCTACAACGCCGTGGTGGACGACCTGCCCAAGTCGTTCTCGCTGGAGCCTGGAAGCCCCGAGCGCAAAGACCGCTTGGTGCTCCCCGAATCGGCGGTCCGCGAGGTGATCGTCAATGCCCTAACCCATCGCGACTATCGCGTCACCAACCCGACACAGGTCATTCGCTACCAAGACCGCGTCGAGGTTCGCAATGCGGGCTACTCGCTCGCAGATGCGGACCAACTGGGTGAGCCAGGGTCGTTTCCACGCAACATGCATATTGCCGACGTATTCCGGGAGATGCGGCTGGCAGAGAATAAGGGAACGGGCATCACTGCCGTGCGGCGAGCGATGGACCGAGCTGGACTCACCCCGCCGGTGTTCGACTCAGATAGGAGCCTCAATCGGTTCGTTGCGACCCTGTGGATGCACAACCTGATCAGTGCCGAGGAGAGCGAGTGGCTCCAGAGTTTGCCAGGGGTTGCGGTCTCTGACGCTCAGGCGCGAGCGTTGGTCGTGGCGCGGCGCACCGGCTCCGTCACCAACGCGATCCTTCGGGACGTGAGCGGGCTCGACACGCTTGCGGCGAGCGTTCAATTGCGTCAGCTCTGCGAGAGCGGGCTGCTGGAGCGCCGAGGCAAGAGTGTCGCCACGCACTACGTGATCGGGCTGGGTCAGGCTTCAGCGGATTCCGTCGATCGACCCAACCTCCCTCCGGATCGACCCAACCTCGACCCGGATCGACCCAACCTCCCCGCCGATCGACCCAACCTCCCTGCGGATCGACCCAAGCTCTCTGCGGATCGACCCAACCTCCCCGCCGATCGACCCAACCTCCCTGGCGAATTGGACCAGACGGTCAAAGCGCTGGGAGACCGACCCCGACAGGAACCTCTGCGCGAAGCCATCGAGGCCCTATGCCGTTGGCGACCGCTTTCTGCGGAGAAGCTTGGGCAGATTCTTCGCGTCAGCGCTCACAACCTGTCCAAGCGGCACCTCTCTCCCACGGTCGCCGCGGGACGCTTGGTGAGGACGCATCCCGAGAACCCGAATCATCCCGCGCAGGCGTACCGGGCAGCCGGGGAAGGGACGTCGTTCAAGGGGAAGGGCTCGGCATGATGCCAAAGACCAAAGAGCGGCACTTCGAGGACGCCATCGAGCATCACCTCGTCACGTCGGGCGGCTGGACCAAAGGCTCGCCGGGGGACTTCGATCGCAAGACGGCACTTGTCTCCAAGGACTTCTTCGCCTTCGTGGAGGCCACGCAGCGAGAGACCTGGACCGAGCTGCGCAAGCACCACCAGTCGGGCCTCGAAGCCGCCGTCCTCGACACGCTGGTCAAGACGCTCGACTCGCATGGCTCGCTCGATGTGCTTCGGCACGGATTCAAGTTCTTCGGAAAGAAGATCGACTGCGCCTACTTCAAGCCGGCGCACGGGATGAACCCGGACATCCTGGCGAAGTACGCCGAGAACCGTCTGGTAGTGACCCGGCAGGTGCGCTTCATCGAGGACGGCGACCAATCGGTGGACCTGGTCCTATTCCTCAACGGTTTTCCGATTGCGACGGCGGAGCTGAAGAACCCGCTCACCAACCAGACCGTCCAGGATGCGGTGGCGCAGTACCGACGGCGCGATCCCCGTCACGCCCTGTTCCGGTTCAAGACGCGCACCCTGGTTCACTTCGCCGTGGATCCGGACCTCGTCTACATGACGACCAAGCTGGCGGGCGATGGGACGTTTTTCCTGCCCTTCAACCGAGGCAATCAGGGCGGCGCGGGCAACCCGCCGGACCATCCGAGCGGCTACCGCACCGGATACCTCTGGCAGGAGGTCTGGCAGCGCGACAGCTTCCTCGACATTCTGGGGCGCTTCGCTCACCTCGCCGTGGAGGAGACCAAGGTCGACGGCAAGACGGTCACGAAGGAGGCGATCGTCTATCCCCGCTACCACCAGCTCGACGCCGTGCGGAAGCTGGAGGCGGCAGCGCGGGCGGATGGCGCAGGCAACAGCTACCTCGTCCAGCACTCGGCGGGGAGCGGCAAGAGCAACAGCATCGCTTGGCTGGCGCACCGCCTGTCGAGTCTGCACAACGACAAGGACCAACGGGTCTTCGACGCCGTCGTGGTGGTGACGGACCGGCGGGTGCTCGACCAGCAGCTCCAGGCCAACATCTATGAGTTCGAGCACAAGCAGGGCGTCGTCCAGAAGATCGACGAGAACAGCCAGCAGCTTGCCGATGCCCTGACCTCGGGCACGCCCATCGTCATCACCACGCTCCAGAAGTTCCCCTTCGTCACCGAGAAGATCGGGAAGCTCCCGAACCGGAAGTACGCCCTCATTGTCGACGAAGCCCACAGCTCCCAGACCGGAGAAGGGGCTCGCCACATGAAGGAGGTGCTGGCGGCGAGGTCTCTCGAGGACGCCGAGGAAGAGGAGAGCCAGGACGACGAGGACTCTGAGGACCGCCTGGTCAAGGTGATGGCGTCACGCGGCAAGCAGAAAAACCTCTCCTTCTTCGCATTCACCGCCACGCCCAAGGCCAAGACGCTTGAGATCTTCGGGCATCGCGATGCCGATGGGAAGCCGATCCCATTTCACCTCTATTCGATGCGGCAAGCGATCGAGGAGGGCTTCATCCTCGACGTGCTCAAGAACTACACGACCTACAAGGCATTCTATCGCCTGGTGAAGGCCATCGAGGACGATCCGGAGGTCAATAAGAAGCAAGCCACCTCGCAGCTCGCGCGCTTCATGTCGCTCCACCCGCACAACATCGCCCAGAAGACGCAGGTGATGATCGAGCATTACCGCGCGAAGGTCCGCCACAAAATCGGCGGCAAGGCGAAGGCGATGGTCGTCACGTCGTCGCGTCTGCACGCCGTTCGGTACAAGCAAGCCTTCGACAAGTACATCGCCGAGCAGGGATACACGGACATCGGAGTCCTCGTGGCGTTCTCCGGCGTTGTCCAGGACCCGGATAGCGAAGGCGCGACTCACACCGAAGTCGGGATGAACAAGGGCGTCAAGGAGCGCGAACTGCCGGAGAAGTTCTCGACGGACCAGTACCAGGTCCTTCTCGTGGCCAACAAGTACCAGACCGGCTTCGACCAACCACGACTCCACACGATGTACGTCGACAAGAGGCTTTCGGGCGTCCAAGCAGTACAGACGCTGTCGCGCCTCAATCGCATGGCGCCGGGCAAGGAAGAGACATTTGTCCTGGACTTCGTCAATGACGCGGAAGAGATCCGACGGAGCTTCCAGCCCTATTACGAGCAGACCGTCGTCGCCGAGTCGGCAGATCCGCACCAGCTCTACGAGCTGCAACACCGCCTCCAGTCGATGCAGGTCTTCTGGGCGACGGAGGTGGAGACGTTCAGCAAGTACTTCTACGCACCAAAGCAAAAGCAGACGCAGTCGGACCAAGCGGAGATGTACCGGGCGCTCGGTCCTGCCGTCGACCGGTTCCGGGCGCTCGACGAGGATAAGCAGGACGAGTTTCGCAATGCGCTCACCGGCTACGTGCGGCTCTACTCGTTTCTCTCGCAGATCATGCCGTTCGGCGACCAAGACCTTGAGAAGTTGTATTCGTTCGCTCGATTCCTGGAGTTGGAGCTCCCCCGCGACGACAAGAAGGCTCCTCTCGACCTCGACGGCGACGTGGCCCTCAAGTACTACCGCCTCGACAAGATCGCCGAGGGAAGCATCGTCCTCAGTCTTGCGGAAAACGTCCCGCTTCGAGGACCAACCGAAGTTGGGACGCGCAAGGCGAAAGACGAACATGTAGCGCTCTCCGAGATCATCGAGGTGCTCAACGAGCGTTTCGGCACGGAGTTCACCAAGGCGGACCAACTTCTCTTCGACCAGTTCATCGAGGAAGCCAAGCAAGATCACGAGGTTGTGGAGCGTGCCATAGCCAACCGGCTAGATAACTTCGAGCTGGCGATGAAGCCCAAGGTTGAGGAACTCATGATCGACCGGATGGATCAGAACCAAGAGATCGTGAACCGGTATCTGAACGATGCGGCATTCCAGTCGGTGGCGTTCAAGGCTATCGTAAAGCAGATTTATGAGCAGATCAGGAGGACCAGTAGCGCGCCTCCGCCGGCTTCGAGGTAGGGAGCGATGGACATCAAGGACGCCGCACCGACGACGATGACCGTCAGCAATGCAGAGGAGCTGGAAGGGCGCCTGAAGGGGGACTCGCTGGCCCGACGTTTGGTGAGCGCTTATCGTGCACACGCTGACGGGGCGGCTCGCCGGCAAGCGATCCGTTTGGTCGTAGAACAGAGACTCAGCGACCTCCGGGGGAAGTAGAATGGTCCGAATCGAGTGGCTCGAGGTGCAGGGATTCCGGGCGTTCGGAGAGCTTCAGCGTCTCGAACTCGGTACGCCCCTGGCGGTGATCTGGGGTCCGAACAGTCAAGGGAAGACGAGTCTCGCTGAGGCGGTCGAATTCTTGTTGATCGGAACAATCGTTCGACGGGAGCTGATGGCGAGCAGTCAGGACGAGTTCGCAGATGCCCTTCGCAACGCCCACCTCCCTATCGACCAACCGGTTTTCGTGCAGGCTCGATTCAGGACTGCCGATGGCATGGGGCACAACGTAAAGCGCACCCTCCTCCGGGACTTTGAGAAGCGGGCAGGCTGCGAGAGTACCCTGGAAGTGGATGGCAAAGCGGCGACGGGCGCCGACCTCGCTGGAATCGGGATCGTACTCTCGTTACCGCCAATGGCGGCACCGATCCTGATGCAGCACACCCTAGGGTATCTGTTCTCAGCGAAGCCCCAAGAGCGCTCGTCGTACTTTAAGACGCTCTTGGAGATTGGCGACCTTGATCAGTTGCGTTTGGACATCGAACGCGCGGTCTCACTGCCGGCGCTGCCTCCGCTTCGATGGCAGAATGAGCTCGACGCCGTGCGTGCGGCGAAGCTGCTTGGCGATCTGCTCGACGGGCCCACTGGGACGACGCTACCCATCGTCGAGGTGGACCGCGCCTTCTCGGAGGCGGCGCGACAGATGGTCACGTCGGGCGGGCTATCAGCGGGTTCCGATGACGCGAGGCTTCGAGCACAACTTATAACCCTGCTTGCGGCGAAACAAGCCAAGGCGTTCCCGTTCGACGGGTTCACGCGCCCCGCGATGGGTGGCAGCACTCTCGACGTGTTCGACTGGCAGCCTCTCCGCACGTTCGGCGAAAACGACCGTTCGGTACGTACGGACACAGAGCGCCTTGGCAACTTGTTCACGGAGCTGCTGCGCCTGCCCGAGTTCAACAAGGCGATGGCGAATGTCGATTGTCCGGTGTGCGAGACCAAGAACGCTCTGACCGTGAGCCGCCTGACTGTCATCCGAACCGCCCTGGCGGAAACCGCCGGCAACCGGAATGTGGTCGATGCTGCCATGGCGTCTCTCATCGGGTTACGGGACCAATTGCGCCAGGACTATCGCAGAGCGCTTGCGATGCGCCCCGATCGACGCCACTCGGAGCGTCGGGCGAGCGGCTTCACCACCAAGCGGATGCTGGCGATTCTATCGGGCGACCCCGACAACGTAATCCGCAACTGGCTTCGGGCAATGGCTTCGCTTCTGCGAGTACGCCGGGCTTACTTGCGAGCCGTTGAGCCTGTCGGAAAGGCTATTCCTGAGTCCCCATTCGTTGATCCGCCACTCGACGTGAACGCCCTGGAGATCAAGGTCGCTGCGCTCATCTCTCGGCGGACCTCCCTTGTCTCGGCATCGGCGGCGTTGGATCTGGCTGAGAAGCCGCTCCGCGAGGCCCTGGCGTCCGCCGTGTCGTCTTCGACCAACACCCAGGCGTGGCAGGACTTCCTGACGCTTTGGGAGCACGCCGACGAACTCGTCAAGCACGCGGACGAGCTGCGGCTCAGGGACGCGCTGCGGAAGGAATGCGAGGGGGCTCTTCGAGAGATTGATCGCGCGAAGGAAGCAATCTTCAACGACAAGTTCGCCGCTCTGAGCGCGTCGATCAAGACTTGGTGGGATCTTCTGCGACCGGGACACCCTACGGCGTTCGAGAACGTGGGGCTACGACCGAAGGCGCAGCGAGCGATTGACTTCAAAGCGGCGCTATACCTCGACGACGGTAAACTCGACCCGAAGATTCGAGATGTAGTCTCCGTCTTCAGCTTCTCACAATTGCACTGCCTCGGTCTTGCCGCATTCCTCGCGCGGACGGTGAAGGAGGGCTGCGGCTTTCTGTTGTTGGACGATCCGATCGTGTCCAGCGACGAGGACCACTGCGCACACTTCATCGACGGCGTCATTGAGAAGCTCCTTCAGCTTGGAATCCAGGTCATCGTCACGACGCAGGACCACGGGATCCGAACTAGCATTGGCAATCGGTACGGACACCTCGACGTTGCCTGCTTTCAGGTTGGGCTGTCCCAGCCGCGAGTGGGCGCCGAAGTCACGAAGACCAGCGATGCGCTTTCTGAAATGCTCCTCCGAGTCCAGCCGCTACTGGGAAGTCCCACCGAACAGACCCGTCGGACGGCGGCTCAGCAGTTGCGGATCGCCGCAGAGCGATTGTGCAAAGAGGTCTTGGTCAGACAAACGCGAGCCGCTGGAAGCACGACCGCCATACTCGCCGACTTTGGGGGGAACCTCGGCGAACTGATCCCCTTGGTGGCCTACAAGGATCCGTCCGATATGGGGAAGCTGAAGGTCATCGCCGGTTTCACGAACCCTGCCAACCATGACGACAAGGCGCCGAGTGCTGAGCAAATCAAAGTGGCTCATGGAACCCTGAATAAGTTCCGAAAGAGCTACCTTTCGGGCCCGTCGACCTGCCGCGCCGGCTCGGCAGGCTGTATCGGGAGCGAATCGTGAAGGACGTGGGGCGCGGCGTCATGGAGGTGCTGGAGCACCTGTCGACGCTTCCCGATGCCAATGTCGAAGCGACCTTGGAACTGCGGGTCAGCGTTCCCGAGGGCGTGAAGGATGACGTCGTGCGAACGGTCTCGGAGAACGCGAAGACGCTGAAGTTTCAGACCAGCTCATTCGAGCGGGAGTAGTCCACGTTTGGACGTATGCAGCCTATGGTTCTGACCTGTCCGAGGATGGCAGCCGGCTAGTCGTGGTCGGAAGCTTGCTCGCAAACCACTTCCCCTGATTCGCCGAGGTAGCGCAGACATGGGCGATCAGCCCGTGCGCTCTTCGGCGATCGTCATCGGTCGCGGTCGGGCTCAGCGCCGCAAAAAGCAGGGAACGGGCTCGTTGCAGCGTTTCGCGAGTGTTTGAAAGACGCCGGTTCACGACGAGCCCGGTCACCTCTTGGCGAACGTGGCTCGGCATCACCTTGACCTTGCCCCGAGCGAGGCGCAATCGTGCTCGGCTCAGCTCCGACGCCACGACGGGGATTGCAACCCGCGCGAGTTTTCCGGACACCGACATGTCATCGACGTAGATAGAAAGCCTGAGCCCGCGATCACGACACCAGAGATGCAGGCGCTCCATCGTGGGCAACATGACCAGGTTCGCCAGTGCGGTGCTTGTGGGTGCACCTTGGGGAAGGTGCCCGCCGTACGTTGTTAGACGAGTCAGAAGCCACGCAACGTCGTTGGACGCCCCGAACCTTTCGTGCCACACGCCGGCTACTTGGGCGCAAGTTACGCTTCCGAAGAAGTTGCGAACGTCCAGGGCGACGACCTCCGATTGGCAGACGTGTATTCTCGCGTTTGCCTGGGTCGATCGTCCCCGCACTCCGCCGCACATGAAGCTGGGCAGATCCACTGGATCGAGCAGCCGTTCCTTGATTCGCGTCTGAACGTTCTTCAGTGGCGCGAGTGGATTATCGATGGGGCGCTCCTTGCGCTTCCCACGTTTGACCTGCACCAGCGTGAACGGCGAATAGAGGCGCTCCGCCTCAGCCGAAAGTTGCCCGAGCTTGTCTCGTGGCACGCCAAGCACGGACGCCAGGTGTCGCACGGATAGAAGAGGACGATCAACAGCGGGCCAGCGAGCCATGTGGACTACCCCGCTAGGAGACTGAGCAGGCGCTCGCCCATAGCGGTCGCCTCCTCCGGAGAAATGCCTTTCAGATCGCTCGTGTCCGCTGAAAGCAGCATGAGCAAAGGAAGCGGAACACTCAGAATCTCGGCTATCTTCTCGATTGTGTCGAGACTCGGCTTCCTCCGACCCGCCTCGATATGACTAATGTAGCTTGCGTCTAAACCGGCAAGCTTTGCGAGCCCCCGCTTCGAAATGCCCGCTTTGGTGCGAGCGAGAAGCATCCCTCTTCCATAATTCATCGCGTGGATTCTCTTCTGACTTCCCTGCTTCAGAGCACGAAGAACTACCTCGTACGCTGAAGGAGGGAACGCAAAGGTTCAGGACTTGAACGACCTCAGGAAATTCATCGCCCATGCATGCAGAGGAAGATCCTTGCGACGTTCGCGACCGCCGCCCGAATCTTCGCCGGGTCATGACTCCGGATTGCTCGGCGCAGTTTGTGAATCTCCTTCGTGATCGCCTCCTTCTGTCCCGGCTCCAACGTTCCAGCGTCTGCCAGCTCCCGGAGAAAGGAGATGACTGATTTCAGTTCCGTGTCTTGATTGGTTCTCATTGAGAACCGTTTTCCCTTCCACGTAACGTAAAACAGGGAAAATCCCTGGTTTCGCACGTGTGCGCCAGCCGTGCACGTCGTATGTGGAAGCGGAACGTGGAGCACCTTTGCGACCCTGAAAACCGAGGTGCGCCCCTCACGTGCTGTCAGCTCGACAGTCTTGTGAGCGACCTCGGGAAGTTGAGCTCTGATTATCGACGGGGCGGGCAACGCCGACTCGTCGCACCGGTAGTCGTGCTGGCCATTGCCCGCGTGGCGACCGGGTCTATTTCGCCCAACAAGGCGAGGGACTTGCCCTCGCGGCGCTCGCCACGGTGACCGTGGAAAACGCCCTAAAACGCGGCTTCCAGATGGAAGCCGCCTCGACAGTGGCTGGACGCCGGAATTTCAAGGAACTGCTGTCGCCACTAGGCGACCCGAGGACTGAACCTATGCGAAGGATGACTCACAGTCAACATGCATTTTGAGCCGGCTCGTGCGTCGCGCCACGAGCCCTATCGATGCAGATTGACCGAGCTCGAATCCATCGGTCTCGCCACCGGTCTGAAGAGCACGATCGAGCAGCACGTCCATGGGGAGTCGTTCGGGAGAAAGGCTCATAGATGACCCTTTCGACTGCAATCGGGGCAATATCACCGCCCGGAGCCACTCGACTCCGCGTCGTTCTCCGCTCGCGCGCTGCCGTGGTGACGTCCTGGATCGTGATGCCACCCCACGGCTTTGAACTTCGTGACGGCAGCTTCGCGGGCCATGGTCGTCGGGTTGCGCTTGCCGCAGACTTCGGCGGTCGCCGTTTGGCAACCGTCGCACGTCACCCGCACGTGAGCGGCTTCACGGATTGACAGGCCCATGCGACGAGGATACTGTTCGGATGTTCCAGTTCGCAAGGTTGATCACTCGTTCGGGTTCCGAGACGATCGGATAAGACATTCTCTATCGAGGAAGCGGCGGCTTTCGCCGTTGCACGTGGTGGTATTTGTCTCCTCCGAGAGGAGGCTTACACATGAAACGTTTTCTTCAAGGCCTATTTGCTTTCGCCGTCTTCGTGGGCGTCGCCACCGTCTTTTTTGACGGATGCTTGTCTCTGGCCCACAAGGTCTTGGAGCTCCAGCCCGTCGTGGCTGCTGCTTGCGTTGCTGCGGTAATAGCCCCGATTGGCTCTGTGACATCTCTAGCAGTAGGCAGGTACTATGAACGGAAGAAGACTGTCGAGCAAGACATCCGTGCCAAGAAAACGGCTGCATACGAAGGGCTCTTGGATGTCTGGACCCTCATGTTCATGGGCGAGAAGATGGGTAAGGGCCCGTCAGATGCTGCTGGGAACCTGACCCATGAATTTATGCAAAGAACAATCGAGGTACATCGCAATTTGGTCATCTGGAGCAATCAGGAAGTTTTGCGGAGATGGTCTCGTTTGCGACGCGCAAGCATTCAAGAAAACGCCCAAAGAAGTCCAGCGCAATATTTCGCCGACTTAGAACTGTTGCTGCGAGCGATACGGGAGGACATCGGTCATTCCAATACACAGTTAGCAGCGGGCGATATCGTGGGCTTGTTCATAAACGAGATTCCCGTGCCTGCCGAGCCGGAGGCGCCCCGCAAGTCCATCGCCAGGGCTGCTGTCGATAGCGTTACGAACAAGGAGACGTGACAGCAGAGAGCGTGACCTTCGGCGTAAGGCTAACAGCGCTGAGGAATGGGTCCGTCAGACAGCTGAACGGATTCGAAACGTCATCGCGGAGAAGACCGGAGTGCACGTGGACGAGTCATGCATGAAGTTCGTTCTCGGTGTTCCTCTCAGCATCGTGGAGACCCAGACGAACGCCGTGATCCGCTGGTAATTCCAACCCGAGGTGTGGTGCGCATCCCAGCTTCGCAACGCGGAGGACGTCACCGCAAACTTGACGGGACGCCGAGTGCCAAGCTCTGATTGCTTATCATGCCAACGCTCCGCAGCAGTCTCCAGGATCTCGCCTCAACGTTCGCAAACTCCATTCTCGACGCTGTTCGAGGTGCTTCGCTGGAAGATCTGCTGTCTGATTCGGGCGGCAGCCCTCCACGACGACCTGGTCATCCTTCGATGGAGAAGCCGGCGCCGGCAACGTCGGTAGCACCCCGTGCACGCAAGCCAGGTCGTTTGCCTCGTCGCTCCCCCGAGGAGATTGCCAAAGCGCTCGACCATGTGGTCGCGCTCGTGAAGGGCAACAAGGACGGGCTCCGAGCCGAGCAGATCCGCGCCGCGCTCAAGATGCAAAGCAAGGAGATGCCTCGCGTGCTCCAGGAAGGCCTCGCGAAGAGGAAGCTGAAAGCGAAGGGGAAGAAGCGGGCAACGACGTACACGGCGGTGTAGTCGCGCAAGACCATGGACACCGGAAGCTCCTGCTGACGACGTTGGCGGGAGGCTTGCTCGTCGAACACGATAACGGTCGCGCCGCGGTGACCGCGAGTGCAGGATCCCGCTGGATTGCACGGGCGTCATCCTCGCGCCTTTGAAGCCACGAACTCCAGCCGATTGCCCCAAGGATCGTCGGCGAAGAATCGAGCGCAGTTGCTGATCTCTCGGTCCTCCTTCGTCGCAACGCCAGCGGTCTGGAGGCGCACCCTGAGCGCTTCCAATGAAGCCTCGTCGGTCAGGCGAAACGCCGGATGTGCCTTCTTGGCGGCGTGGAAATCCCCGTCGATGCCGATGTGCAGTTGCTGGGCGCCGCATCGAAACCATACCCCGCCGCGGAGAGCGAGCGCCGGAGGTTTAGGTAGCTCGCGGAGACCGAGTAGCTCGCCGAAAAAGCGACGTGCTTGCGCCTCGCTGCCGGCAGGCGCCGCAAGTTGAACGTGGTCGATCCCTTGAAATGGGTCGGACTCTGTCACGGTGCTCCAAGTGTACTTTCAGGTATCGAGTCACGCTCTCGTTTCCCGGACGTGTGGGTGTGCGGCTGGTCAATCTCATCAATGATACGCGAAGCGGGGTGGTCGGAGCCCGTGAGCGGCTACGCTGCCACCGGTGTCGATGAGTCCGAATTGGAGGCGCGTCTCGCTCTTCTACGTCGTCACCTTCGCCGTGACCCATGCCATGTCGTTCGGCTATGTGATGACCGGCGGCTCGTGGGGCAGCCTGTCCGGGTTTGCGGTGGCCAACGCTTTGATGTTGTGCCCGGCTGTTGTGGCGTTGGGTCTTCAGCGGTTCGTTTTCCGCGAGCCGCTCGTCGAGCCGCTCGGGCTGCATTTCCGCCCCAACCGGTGGTTCGTTTTCGGGTGGCTCCTTCCGCCTTTGGTGATGATCGTGGCCCTGGGCCTTTCGCTAATGCTTCCGCATGCCCGCTACGCCGGAGACATGGGTGGATTGCCGCCAGAGATGGCATCGTTCAAGCGACAGGTGCTCGGCATGGGCATACCTCCCGTCGGCACCATGCTGCTGATCGGGCTTGCCCTGGGACCGACGCTCAATGCCGTCGGCGGACTCGGCGAAGAGATTGGCTGGCGCGGGTTCCTCTACAAGGAGCTGGGCTTGCTCGGCTTCTGGCGGTGCTCGCTCATCACGGGTGTGCTCTGGGCCTTGTGGCATGTCCCGCTTCTTTTTGAGGGCTATCCCGATACGCAGCACTCGATTGAAGGGGGCATCGGAGTCATCGTCTTCGCCATCTTGCTCGCCCCCGTGCTGCACTTCCTTCGCTGGCGATCCGGGTCAGTGGTGGCCTGCGGGATCCTTCACGGGACCATGAGCAGCACGCGTCTCATCAGCGTGGCGTTCGTTCGCGATGCCGGACCGTGGGGCAACGCTGCCATTCCGATGGTGCTGGTGCTGGCGAACGCTGCGCTATTGGTCTGGCTCCGACATGTCGACCGAAAGGCTAGGCTCGCTGCTGGAGTCGCCGGACAGGAATGACCTTCGCCGTGATATTGGCCAGATCCGGACCTGAGTCGCGCGACGCATTGGCGCAGCGGACCTGCCTACCGTGAACCGAGGTGGAGCTGATTGCCCTCGGAGTCCTTGAAGATGACCGACGTGCCCCAAGGTTCCTTCTTTGGCAGCGCCGTGAACTCTACGCCGCGCGCTTTGAGGGTCTCGTAGGTGCCCACGACGTCGTCCGCCCATAGGGAGAGCGGCACGAACGTTCCGATGCGGTCCTCGTGCCCCGGCGGCGTGAACAGGGTGATCAACGTCTCGGCGCCGGGAATCCTGAGCTCGATCCATCGCGAGCCTTTGGGCCCCATCGGCTGGTCGGTGTTGACCGTGAAGCCGAGCTTCTCCGTATAGAATCTGAGCGCGCGCGTCTGGTCCGCCACCGGGATGCTCACGAACTTGATGCCCTTGATCATGTCCACGCCTCCGTAGGGTCGGGCACCGTAGCGCGCCGAGTCTATTGTACCCTTTGGCATGGCCCTAGCCCCGCGTGTTCGTCGTACCGTGCGTCTGCTGCTTGGGTTGCTGGCCCTCACGGTCGGCGCGTACATCGGGCTGCTGTTCGCTCCTGGTCCTCTCTTCCGTTATGCGTATGCTGGGACTGTCGTCGCATTGCACTCGGATCAACCGATCCCACTCGACGCAGGCGATGTCATTGCGCGTACCGAGGCCAAGCTTCGGCGTTCTCCTCTATTCCAGTCCTCGCGCAAGCACGACGTGTACATCTGCAACGGCAATTGGCGCTGGTTGCTTCTGTCGAGCGGCAACCGCCGCGCCGCTGCTATCGCCCTCCTCGTCAGCCACGGAGGCAAGGCGATCATCACGCGCAGCGCGGACGTTGCCAGCAACCGCCTCATGCAAGCGTCCGGGCAATATGCGCCGAATGAGCGCACGCTCGACTACTACCTGGCGCACGAGATCGCCCACGAGATGACCGCCGACTTCCTTGGGGGCAGGGCCTCTCGCCGGCTGCCCGTTTGGGTGAGTGAGGGCTACGCGGACTACGTCGGGCGGGGGACACAGTTCGACTATGCGGACGCTCGCGCTGCTCTCTTGGGAGATGCGTCCGGGCGGCGTTCACCTCCGCAGAGCGGCTTCTATCTTCGCTACGTCCTCTTGGTTGCGCATCTTCTCGACCGCGAAGCATGGTCCGTGGAGGACTTGCTTCGCTCCCCGCCCGATGAGGCGGCGGTTGATGCTCGCGTTCGAGCCGGGCTTGTCGTCCCACGCAAGTGAACGGAATTGGCGGAATGGGATTTTGCGTGAAAAGCGACTGGGTCTTCCTTCCGCTGCTCGGCGCCTTCGTCGCGCATGCGCCGGTGTTGCGGTTCGACTTGCTCCGCACGCTGGCCAGGCATATCGACCACGGCGCCTTTCGGGGCAAGAGGCTGTCTCGCGCGCCGACCTACGAGTAGAAAGGACGGATGGGAAGACAGGCAGCCGTCGTGCTCTACGTCCTCATGCTGGTAGCCGTCGTGGTCGGCGTGGACGTCCTGTTCTTCAGGAACCGATTCTGGGGGCGGCTGATGGTGAACGTCGGAATCGTCCTGGTGTTTGGGGCGTTCTATTTGACGTTCCTGAAGCGTCCATGAGCGCAGCCTTTGCAATGCGGCTCACCCAGCTCCACGGCGAACCCGAGTCTCCTCTGAGCACTGTGGCATGTCCGGCTCGAACTTGAGCCTCGTCTGGACGATGGTCCATGGAATGCGCAGTGTTTCGATCGCGTCAATGCGAGTCGAATTGCTAGCATTGTCAAGACCTTGGCCAATTGGCTGGCATGATCAAAAACGCGGCTGATCTCCAAGATCGCTTTCAGTAGGAGCTGGCATTTTCGGGGTCGTGTCTGTCCTGGTCATCGCCGATCTGACGCGCGGCACGGGGCGTTTCAACCTTACGCTGGGCGCCATCACGACGGCTGTCGGAATTTGCGCGTCTCTGAGCTAGACCATTGCCGGCGGCTTAGTTCACCACGTCAACTCGCACGTAGGCTTCCTCTTTCTCGCGGTAGTCGCGCTGTTTGCGTGGGGTATCCTCTACTTGTTAATGCCGGAGACTCGAAACACACAGTCCTTGGAACCTACCCCATGATCACTGTTCTTCTTTTGTGTATGTCGAATGTTTTCATGACCTTCGCCTGGTACGGTCATCTGAAGTATGGCCACGATTGGCCACTCTGGAAGGCGATCCTCGTGTCTTGGGGTGTGGCCCTGTTCGAGTACTGCCTTGCGGTGCCCGCCAATCGCTTGGGATACGTCCACTTCTCTGGGTTCCAGCTCAAGATCGTTCAAGAGGTGATCACGCTCGTCGTATTCATCGTCTTCGCTGTCACATTTCTGAAGGAGAAGGTGGCGTGGAATCATCTAGTGGCGTTCGTCCTTCTGGGCGTGGCGGCATTCTTCGCGTTTGCATTCAAGTAACCCGGACCGACCTAGGTTAGGCCCTCGGTCACCTCGATACCAGCGTATGCGCCGACGAACGAGCGCGCCGATCCTTGCCTCGTCGTCAGCAGTCAACTCCTTCAGCGTGAAGGCATTGGGACAGATGGCTCCGCCGTCCAGGTTCGCCTTGTCGCTGAAGCTGAGCGCCCTTCAAGGAAGGTGCGACCTTCCTCCGTGACCACAACGACTTGCCCCCTTGATTTGTCGCTCTCGACCGAGAGGAAGCCGACCTGGATCGCATCGTCCCAAACAGGAACCCGGGGGCAGGACGTTCGCCACGCCTCCATCGTATCGCGATAGGTACGCGGACGGATCGCAACCCATTGGACAAGATCCGCCACCAAGGCGATCGGTGCGGTGAACTCGAAGGGCTCGACACGCGCCATAGTCATGTCGTAGGTCGTGTGCGACCTGAGCGCCAGATACATGTCGTGCCCAGGCACAACCCGGCGAGAATGGGCGGACCGTGCAGGTCGCGCAGCACTGTGAGCGCGAGCCCCACCATGACGAGGACCGTGCCAAACGCGAGTGCCCACGTTGTTCGCTTCCGAAGGACGAACCACGCCGCTGCTGCACCAACGAGGCCCATGACCGAAACCGACGACCCCGCCCCCATGGGCTTCCACGCGCAACCCGCCACCTCACCAACCACCCCAGCAGTGAGGTACAGCACGAGGAACCATCGCATTCCGTACCATCGCTCGACCACGGCGCCGAGAGCCGCTGGAGCGAGGAGGTTGAGCACGATCTCGGGCCATGCACCTCGGTTTACGAAGATGGGGGTAATGAGACGCCACCACTCGCCGCGAGCGAGCGCGCCGGGAGTTCGCCCGAGCAGCGGCAAAACAGGCTCTCCGGCAACATGGAGTGCCGTCAGAAGCGAGGTGACTCCGAGCACGCATTCCGTCCTGATGCCTCGAGCCGGGGTGCCTTTCATGGGGCGCCTTCCGCTGGGCGTCTCGGAAAACGCCTTCTCCTCGAGGGCGCCTCCCGCCGAACGCACGCATCGTTTGGGTCCCGGCAGAGACCTCCATCTTCTGTCGCGTGCCCTTCGGGATGACGACGCCCTGGTCCGCTTGCAGCTCGACCAATTCGCCTCTCAGGACAACAGGCGCAGCGCTTCGGGTGAACACGATGCCACGCGATCGGATGAACCAGCGACGCGCCTTTCGGCACGAGGTGTTTCTCGTGCCACTCCGAGTTCATTGACGTGGTTGGTATGCCTTGCCGGGCGTCGCACCAATGGCGAGCACGGTAATTCCTCGTGGACCGGGTAGGATCTTGCGCTTCGTTGACGGACCGAGGCGAACCAGCATGCCCATGCTCAGGGCAGTCTTCCCTTCAGAAGCGTCCAGCATCCCGTCGCCCCGAAGGACCACGTAGACCTCCTCCTGCCCGTCCGGCTCATGGTCGTGCTCCGGGTAGCCTGTGCAGCCCGCATCGATCTCCAGCACATTCATTCCCCAGGCGGTCACTCCAAGCTCACGTGCCGCCGTGCGGAACCGGATGCCCGGAATGGCGCTTGGGCCTTGGTAGTACGGGATCTCCTCGATCGTTCGCGCCTTGAATTCGCTCATCGATTCCCTCCAGTTCAGCGTGGGAGCATGACGCGCCCTTCGGCGTCGAGCTTCCCATGCGGGTGTTGTAGGCCACCTCCCAGAGATGACCATCAGGGTCGGAGAAGTAGCCCGAGTAGCCGCCCCGGCAGGCCTCCTGCGCCAGCTTGAGGATCTTGGCGCCAGCCTGCCGGGCGAGACACGTCCCCCGACGGGCGAAGGCGCTCGGTACCGTGCTCGTCATCCCCCGTCGGGCGCCATTTCGCGGATGGCCTGTGCGCTGCTGTAACCCGCCGTCACACGCTTGTCACCATAGTGTTTCGCTCACATGTAACTGTAGCGAACTCATGAGCACCAAGGATTTGCATACTGCGCCGGACTGGCGAGGCGCTCGCCGGCTGCTGTTGGCGATCTCCATCTTCCTGACCTGGAGCCTCACGGTCGGCTCCGCGAACGCCACCCTGATTGGCTACTGGAAGTTCGACGAGCGGTTGGGCACCACGACGACTGATTCTTCAGGAAACGGGAGATCGGGGACACTTCTCGCTATGTCCGGAGGGACGGCTCCCGCATGGATAGGCGACGGCATTCGAGGGGGAGCGCTGCATCTCACCGGGACCGGCTACGTTGACGTCGTAAACTCCGCCGGACTCAACTTCACAACTGGCGGCTTCTCTATCGTGGCGTGGGTGAGGTATGGCTCGATGCCGCTGAGCTCATATTTTGTTGCGGGCAAAACGGTGGGAGGGGTGGCGGGGGGATATGGGATTGGCTATGCCTACGGGGTAGACCCTTCCAACTACTATTGGAATACACTTTATTCTTACCTCTGCTGTTCGCCTTCCACTTTTGCGTCCGTATCCTACAATAACTCGCAGTGGCACTTTGTTGTCGAAACCTATGATGGAACCGTCGCGAGTTTCTACATTGACGGGCAGCTCATTGGTGCGAAGGTAGCCTCCTCTCCCCCTCCCACGGCTGTCGATGTGACGGTTGGGGGCGCACTCTCTTTCAACGGTCAATATGCATATGGGTTCATCGGCGATATCGACGAAGTGCAGCTTTATGACGCGCCGCTCTCTGCGAGCGCGCTCCAGTGCCTGTATCAGGAATATGCGACTCCGGCGCCCCCTCTCGGCTCTTCCATTCAAACCCCCTCCAGCGATACATTCTTTATCCAGTCTGGCCAGCAGCAAGCCGAAACCGTCTGCCTGACAAACACGAGCACGACGACTCGAACTGCAACTCTTTCGGTGGCGAATTCAACCCGTGGTCTCGCCATCTCGGCGAGTGGCTCGGTCAGCTTGCCGGCGGGCACAACAGTCCCGGCGACGATAACCGTGGATGCAACGGATACGGATGCAGGCGTCTACAGTTCCGCATTGCTCCAAGTGGCCCTAGATGACGGAACTGCTCTGTACCCATCGATTGGTGTGACTGTTCAAGCCGGGTCCGCGCCGTCGGATGACTTCGCCGTGGGATCCACGGATATCAGTGTTTCTACGCTCAACTTGGAAGCGGGCACCGGGGCCACGCTAACCGCGCAGGTGCACAATCAAGGTCAAGCAGCGGCGACCAATGTTCCCGTCGCTTTCTACGACCTGGGGACTCTCATTGGGCAAACCACCATCGCGCTGATTTCCGCCGGTGGGGTCGCTGGAGCAACGGTTATCGATTCCAATTTTGGACCAGGCGACCACGTGATTCAGGTCGTTGTCGATTCGAGCAAACCCGATTCGGTTACGGGATCAACGATCCTTCGCGCTTCCTCTCCAGCCGTGGCGAGCGACATCCTCGTGACGGGAAGCGTGCCATCGACGATCTACGCGTCATCGACATTCACTGTCAGTGGGAATGCTGTTTATGACGTTGTGGTCAACGGCGTTGCCAACACGAGCTATGTCGTCCAAGGCGGGCTGGTTCAAGTCACGCTTCAGTCCCCGGGCGGAATCGATGGAGGTACCGAGGAGGTCTTCGGCAGTCTCCATACCGATACTGGCGGACTCTTCTCCAACACGGTTCAGGCGCCACCAAGCGTCGGAACCTATCAAATGCTAATCAATGTCTCGGACCAGACTCTTAGCGGCGCGCGACAGTTGCCATTCATCGTGACGGCACCCCCTCCACCGCCCGATGCCGGTGCGCCTCCGCCCGCACCTCCCGCAACGAATGTTCCTGTGTCCTGGGGAACCGGGTCGTACGCTGCCGCGCCGAATGGAGGGGGCGGCGGCGGATGGACATGGACCTGGACTTGGAGTCAGACGTCCGTACCTCCCGCGTCGATTCCGGCGAGCGATCTCTACGTGTACTCTCAGGACATCGTCTTTTCGGACAATAACCCCACGCCCAACGAAGAGATCACGATAGCCGGTCAGATTCACTATTGGGCATCGGATTCTACGATGGTCGCGACAAACGTGCCGATTGATTTCTACGTGACGCCAGTTGGCGCTTCGCCGATCCTTGTCGGGCAGACCACCATCCCGACGCTGTCGGTGGCCAGTCCGGATTTTGGATCCAGAATAGTCTATGCCACATGGCGGAACGCGGCGGCGGGCGCCTACATCGTTGGGGTGGCGATCGATCCGAGCTACCAGGAAGCGGTTATGACCAACAACGCGGCGACGCGAGCCATCATCGTCGGCTCCGTGAGCACGAACCTTGGAGCAGTATCGGGTGTTGTCACCGATCCCTGGGGCGGACATCCTGGAGTTGAGGTTGACGTCTTGAACCCCGACGGATCGACGTTCGGGAGCTCAACCAGCGATAAGAATGGCCAGTACTTGGTGCAGCAAGTGCCATCAGGCAGTTGGACGGTGCGCATTGTGCCGCCCAGCGGATACGTGCCAGATGCGTCCTCGAAGATGACGACTGTTGCGGGTGGCGCGGTTAGCGACGTCAACTTCTCGCTCACGCAGCCCTCAACCCCAGCGCCTGCTCTGCCGTGGGGATTCGCGTTGGCGTCTGCCGTGGGGATGGCGACCGCGGGATGGTTTGGGATGCGTCGCGGTCGAAATGCAGTCGGAGCACGATCTCTGTTCGGGTAGTTCGGAGGTCAGCGGAACGAGGAAGATGGCGCTCGTCGAAGGGAACACGGCATCAATCGCTACCGGTTCACATCAGGGCCAAGCACTTCCCGACGAAACGCAAGAATCACTCAAGATACATGGGAATCCAAGGACAACGAAGGAAGTGAGCTAGCCGGACTACACGAGAGACAACAGGAAGGTCGACGGAGAGGGCAGACACCAGTCAGCAGGAGACATGCATGCCAGCGAAGGAGCATAGTGTTTGCATTTGATATTTTCGGAAATTGCGAAAGGCCTTGTTTTGCGCTGGATAAGCTCTACGAAGGGGGGGTGGCAGATTCCGCGTCCTCCACAATGCCAAGTTGGGCGAGTTGGGCAGGGCGATCCGTGAGGCAGGCGCCGCGTGCGGTCAGCCTGGGCGCCAAGGGCCCTCGCTCAATCTACAACATTCGAGACGCCATCCTGGCTGTCACGGGTGCTCGAGACATCCAAAGGCCTTCTGGAGGCGAAGGAGGCGGCTCCATGCTCATGCCGCCACTACCCGGGAACTGAGGGATTGCCGGCGCATCGTCTGACCAAATGCCGCCCCCGCAGAACCACAAGTTCGAACGTCGCTCACGGTTGAGCTGATCGCAGCGATGCCTCCCCCTTGCCTTCGACGAGGAAGCACCTGTTGAGTCTGTTTCGGTGACCACCGCGAACTCGACCCTGTTACGCTCTCCGCATGGCGCGCGTCAGAAGGCTCTCGCTGATGCTTGCAGCAACCGCGTGCTCGATCATCAGTGCGGCGTGCGGCGGAAGGAGTTCATTGGAACTCTCCTGGGGCGAGGACGCTGCCAGCGCAGACGTCTCGGTGCCATCGCTGGCGCGGGACGGGGCGGTTGACAGTGCGATGACCGCTGACGTATCCACGCCGATGGCGACGCCGCCGAGTTGCCAGTCGGGAGGACCAGGCCTGACGAACTGCGGAGCGAATAGCGAGAGTTGCTGTACGAGCTTGGAGGTACCCGGTGGGACGTTCTACCGGACCTACACCAACGACGGAAGCGGTCCGACCGACGAGGCAGACCCGGCAACGTTGAGCGGATTTCGACTGGATAAGTATTTGGTTACGGTCGGTCGGTTCCGCCAGTACGTGAACTACGTGACGAGCAGCGCTGGGGCGCCTCCTGCGAACGGCAGCGGCATCCACACGCACTTGAATGGGGGCCAGGGACTTGCCAATGGTGCGAGCCCCGGGACCAACGAGACGGGTTGGGATGCGATGGACTGGAACGCGTACATCGCGACGGGAGCGAGCGCGGTGAGCATGTGGAACGCGAGCCTGGGTACGTATTGTGATCCGTGGTGCACGTGGACGAACACTGCGGGCAGCCAAGAGAACCTGCCGGTCAACAACGTGAACTGGTGGGAGGCGTACGCGTTCTGCATTTGGGACGGAGGATTTCTGCCGAGCGAGGCGGAGTGGGAATACGCAGCCGCGGGCGGGAGCCAGGAGCGAGAATATCCATGGGGCTCGACGGATCCGGGCACCGGCAATCAATACGCTATCTACGACCTGAACTATCCGGGGGGATCGGAGATTGCCGCCAGCGTGTGGAACATCGCGCCAGTGGGAACGGCAGCGATGGGAGCGGGGCTCTGGGGCCAACTCGATTTGGCGGGCGAGATGTGGGAGTGGAATCTGGACGGGTATGCGGACTACGTCGATTCATGCACAGATTGTGCTTATCTCTCATCAGTCTCCTCCCGGGTGATCCGGGGCGGCTTCTTCGACAACTACGATGCGTCGAACTTGCTTCCACCGAACCGCGACTACGACGCCCCAATCTACCGCGCCCCCGACGTCGGGTTCCGGTGCGCCAGGACCCCGTGACGCAAAGTATGATGCCAGAGAGGGCACGAAGTCGACGATGGTGAGGCGCTGACCAAAGCTAACCTGGCGTGGCCACGTGTGGGCTCGTAGAGTGGTCGGCGTGAGCGACGACGCCCGGATTGCCCAAGCCATCGAACGCTACCTCCGATCGGGCGAGCACGAGCCCGACCACCTGGAATGGCCTGGTCAGAACTTCTTGGAGAAAGCCAGACGCGGGCACAACGACTTGCTCGACGCGCTCGTAAAGGAGGTGCGACGGCGAGCCGACGGTCGATCGCACGCCTCGGTTCCCGCCGACCTCGACCTGGTTTCGTGGACTAGGGCCAAGTTGACGCCGATGGTTCGGGGGCTCTTTCCCGCATCGGAGCACAAGGCGGTGTTGTCGCTCTTGGAGCGGTCCGTTGTCTTTCTCACCGCCGACAACGTCGAATCGGTTCTCCGCCAGCAGATGTGGCTGCACTCGGCATGGGATCTGGCCAACCTGTACCTTGCGAGCGTCGATGCGGACCTCCTGGGTCCCGAGGCACCCTCACTGCTTGGCTTGAGCCAGGAGACGACCTGTTACGTCTCGGCGGACTACTTCACCGACAACGCGCCCTTTGCCGACTACGTCATCCACGAAGCGGCGCACGTATTCCACAACTGCAAGCGTGTAACGGCAGGGCTCCCGGAGACGAGGACCCGCGAGTGGCTTCTCCTCCTGGAGTTTCGCAAGCGAGAGACTTTCGCTCATTCGTGCGAGGCCTACGGATGGATTGTGGAGCACGCCAAGACCAAAGCGGATCGCATGGCCATGCGCGATGAGTTCGCATCGAATGTCCGTCGCTTCGCCGACGAACGTGTAGCCCCGGCGGAGCTTGCTGACATCGTGGGCGAGGCTTGCGCAGCCCGAAATGGCTGGAAGGTCATCCTGGGGAGGTGCGCCGCCGCGAAGATGACGCGCAGGACTCCCATGGCCTTCATCTGCGAGGCAGATCGGTCGGCATAGGAGCTTCGCGCTGCCGCGTGCTCGCCCACCTACCTGGGCTCTACGGATTCGTCTTCTTCCACGCATCCGTGTCGCTGATGCGAGAGAACCATGCCTGAATGTTGGGGAACTCCGCCAGAGGCACATCCGTCTGCTTCGCGTACATGAGCGACGAGGCGATCGTCAGATCCGCGATCGTCAGAGCGTCGCCGACAACGTGCTTCTTTCCGTCCAGCCGCTTGTTCAGCACAGCGCCGAAGCGGCGGAAGTTGGTGAGCGCGTCGTCGACCTTGCGCTGGTCGGGTTCGCCCATGCCCATCATGGCCTTAATGAGCCTCTCGAAGGCGAGGGTGCCGAGCTGCGGGGAGAAGTGCGAGGCATCCCAAAACTGCCAGCGCGCCACGTCGGCGCGAGCCCTCTCGTCGCGCGGGAGCAGCCCCGACTCCGGCTTCTTGGAGGCGAGGTACTGCATGATGGCCCGCGACTCGGTGAGCACGAAGTCGCCGTCCACCAGCGTCGGGACTGCGCCGTTCGGATTGAGAGCGAGGTACTCGGGGTTCTTGTGCTCGCCCTTGGTGAAATCGAGCTTTTTCTCCTCAAGCTCCACGCCGAGCACGGCGGCGGTCAGGCGGACGCGACGGACGTTCGGGGACATGGGATTCATGTAGAGCTTCATGGTTTGCCTCCGGCGCATGCGATGCTTCTGGGCGCCCTACCGTTACGCTCGGCTCGAATTCTTCGTGGTCCTCTACGCTCTCGTCCGCTTGGATTCGCCGTTCTTCTGCATGTCTCGGAGCACCTCGATCACTACCTTGCAAATGCCCTTGAGGGCGCCGACCTGCGAGCCTGCCAGCCACGAGAGGCTGGGAAACTCGGCGCAGAGCCCGACGTGTTCGCTGTCCTGCGCCGACCAGATCACCCGATAGCTGTACCTGTCCACGCGTTGATCCACATCGTCGGCGGGAGACGGACGCTTCTCTCCGGTACGCCGACTCACGGGCTGCCGCCGAACAAACGCTCGACCAGATCAGCACGGCTCATTCCAAAGTGCTCGGCGACATCGGAGAGAATCGCCGCAAGGGTGCCAAGGCGAAGAGCGTCATGGTGAGGAACAGTGACGTGGTGCTCGCCCCGTTCAGACGTGGTCAGTCTCAAGTGGCTGCCGGTCTGCCTTGTGACGGAATCCCTCATACGGCGAGCAGATCTTCGCGCACGAAGTGAAGGCGGATGACCTTGGGCGCCTGGCCCTCCTCGAAGTGACAACGGACGGCATCCCGAATCTCGTCGTGCAGTTGCGGCAGGGAATCGGCTTCGGTGAATATGGACACCCCAAGGGCACGCGCCGTATAGCCGCCCTCGGCTGCCTCTTCGACGACGAAGATTATCTCGCTCATCGCATTCATCGTAGCGCCCGAAGCACGTGCGGGGTAGGAGTTGGTGCCGTCCCATGCGGTCCCCAGCGGGCATCAGCTCGTCGCATCGCCAGGACGGCGTGTGACCCGCCAGGGCAGACTGGCGCCGATGGTCGTCCTCAGATGCACTCGCAAGATGCTGCGACGCGTGGACGGCGGGTCGCCCAACAGCGGCGAGCTCCCGAAGTCCAATACTCGACTGGGTGATTGGTACGCCAACATCGTGGGTGGTGTCGGTCGGCAGCACATCGTCCTGGGAGTCAGCGGAGTCACGCTGCTACCCGTTCTCGTGCCGGCAGCGCCATACAGGACCATGTTGTCGCGCTTCGCGGAGACGACGGGTCAAGTTCTTCGAACGCTCAAGATTGACGAGGCGAAAGTCGTCGCGGAGGTGAATGCCATGCGCGATATGGTCGTGGCGACGACCAATGATCGCCGGGTGCTCGGGTCAATGAACGACTTCGTTTTCATGATGGACGGTTACGTGGAGGACCATTCATTGCTCGATGTCGCGCTTCACCTGGCGGAGAGTCCGTGCGGTCCGCTCGGGATGAAGAGCCCGCGTCAGGCCACCATGTCGCTGTTCTCGACACCGACGCTGCGGTTGGTCAAGCGCTGAGCCAAAGGCCCTGAGAAACGCGGACATCGAGATAGACATTCAGCATTCGCACTGTGTCCCAGACCATGGCTCCGCATCGCACGTATTTCTTTCGCCGCTCTTGCCGATGTGTCGATGGCTGGCAACATTCAGCCACCATGCAATTCATTGATCCGCGTGCCATATCGTTCGAAGATTGGAAAGTGGCACTGCAACCTGGCTTTCGCTTCGACTACCGCGAAGACGGCGGGATTCAGCTGACCGTCGAAGTAGAACGCGTGCGTCGCGGGCCAATGATCCGGCTGTGGCTACTCGTCGTCGACGACACGCATTCAAGTCACCACCGACTTCGAACTGGAACTGTCTTCCGATGCTGCCACGTCGAGCATGAGGAGCCGTACGCTGCGTTCCGTGTCTATGCCGCAGGCTACTTTGGACGCCTTGCCGCCTGGCGGAAGGACATCTGCGGTCGGGTTGCTTCTCAAGATCAGAACGACATCCGTCGTTTCATCAACAGCCATGCGATGCTGCTCTCGCATCCAGCGGGCGACAGGGAGAACTGACGTCGTAGATCCTGACTATTGTGTCGGTTTACGGTGGCGACAGCTAGAGGCAGCGTTCGAGCGAGTCGGAGCCCGCCGAGAGCCCACGGAGAGCTTTCACTTTGGGGGGAACTCACTCGTCACAAACGTACGGTTCGCGCCGTATCGTGATTTTCCCGACGAGTTACGGCATCGAGGCGAGGAGCGGTTCTAGCGATGGCGCCAGCACACCTCGTTCCACTCTCGAATGGTCCACGTCGCTACGACACCGTGGGAGACGAATGGGTCCGCATTTACGAACCTCTCGGCGGCATCGCGCGCCGCGAAAACTCCCATCGCTCCGCCCGCCGGTTCGTCGGTGAACGGACCGACCATCAGCAGCTCTCCCGCCGAACGAAATTGCTTCCACAGAGCGCGATGCGCCTCAATGTGAAGCGGGACCTTGGCGCGGACGTCGTCGGTGGCTTCGTAAAGGAGCACGAACTTCATCGGAGACAGCCTATCACCGGGTTTGAGGTCTTTCAGAGGGGCCTGGTAGGGCGAAACGTTCGCCATCTGTCCACCGTGAGCCGGTAGACCACGTGCCTTCGCCGAGGATCGCCTTCCGGCACACGAGGATGCTCGAACGTTTCGCCCGGCGAGAAGACCATCCCGAGGCGGTCCATGATCCGGCGGGAGCGACCGTTGTTCGGGGTGGTGAAGCCGATGATCTCTTGGAGGCCAACGCGCTCGAAGCCGTCGCGAATCGAAGCTTCGGCAGCCTCGGTAGCGTACCCGTGGCCCCAGTAGGCAAACTCGAGCCGCCAAGCGATCTCGACGCCCGACACGATCCCTTCATCGAGATCCGCCCGCGAGAGCCCGACGACACCAACGAAGGCGGAGTCGAGCGAGACGAGAAAGCGACCGTAGCCGTGCCTCTCCCAGTGAACGATGAGTCGCTCGAGCCACACCTGCGTCGCCTTGCGCGACATGGTGCCGCCGAGAGGGTCCATTACGCGGAGATCGGCTCCGAGAGCGGCAACGACTTCCAGATCCTCCGCACGGACCGGACGGAGATGGAGACGAAGGCGGGGTGTTTCGAGTTCGACGATCTGCACGTCGGGCTGTCCTTTCGCTATCGGGCGCTGCCGGGCCTATCGCTTCGTCTCTGAGGATCGCGCCAAATTACCGCGCGATCCTCGCCGGGTCCGTCGGAGTGATTCCTAGATTGGACGTCGGCTTCAGTCCACCGATGGGTCCGCCACCACCGCCTCCCCCGATCGAGCAAGTCGTGGCGAAGGAGTGAGAGCAGCGGTGGGAAGCGCCAAGTCTACCCGATCAATCCGTCCAGTCGGATCGCACCGTGATGATCGGCGAGGGAACCCTGTAGCGTGCCGCACGCGTACGCTTGTCGTTGCGTTCCAACCGCTTGTCCTCGACCAACCGGGCAAGCACCGAAGACACGCTGACCGGACCCGCGATCTCCTTCACGTCGCCCGCAGAGAACCAGCCGACCATCGAAAAGGCTGCTCGCTCGATCGCGTTCTCCCTGGCAGCGCGAGGCACCATGGCACTCCACATGCCATGCACGGAGTTCGGATAGTGTTCCGCGTTCCTGAACATCCTGCGAGCATGCGGAACGATGCTGTGCCACTGCGGATCGATGGGAATAGGTCTGACGTTCACCAAGTAGCGCCCTTTCGACTCGTCATAGTGAGCCCTCCGATGAAGCTCCACCGCGAACGGCGCAGGACCATTCCACGGCGGAGGCGTCAGGCCAGCCTTGACCAGGGCAAACGCAATATCTTTGCCGAAATGGGCCAGACCCACGTTTTGCGTCGTCAGGTCGTAGATGCCCACCCGGAACAGCTCTTGCGGCTCGGAATACGGCAGGTATCGGGACCAGTACGTGTCAACGTCGGTAAGGATCCAGATGCGGTCTCCGCTATGGAGGTGTTTCTCTTCTTGCCAGACTGGGGTAATAGAAGTGATTGTGTGGATGTTGGCGGATTGAACGAATGAACTGGACATTGTCATGAAAGGCTCCTTGGTTATGGGTGCTTTCCATGATTCCGTCTTATTCCCAGATCGTGCCCAACAAAACGCTCGACGCCTTGTGCCCCCAGCACAAGGCGTGTCATTCTCGGGATAGGGTGAGACTGAACGAGTCAGCCGAATCCGCAGGCGACTACGAAACGGTTGGCTGTTGTGCCGAAGCCACGCGCTGGCTCGCCTCCTCCTTCGCCTTTCCCGCTTCCATGGCGTTGACTACGGTCCTACGTGCCCGATCTTCCGGAAGACCAGCCTGGATGCCTGCCTGAACGAGCTCCTCCGTTGCCACCTTCTCGTCCACGCCTCTATTCCTGGGGATCTGCATCCCCACCACGAAGGCGCTCTTGTTGAGGGCAGTTCGCACCGCCTCCGGTCCGCTTGGTGCGGCTGCTTTCACTGCATCCAGCCACTTCTGTGCCACTCCGGAAGTCGTTGCGGTGGTAGCCATAGTAGTTGTCGTTGCCATATGTGTTTGTTCATTGCTATTGTTCATATCGTACCTTTCTGAAACCAGGTGTTCCAATCGTGATGATATCAGCGACCGTCGCCGACGAGAGACAATGTGCGCACGAACCGACCTCGTGCCAAGACCCGTGGAAATGATTTAAATTAGCAATGACGGTAGTGGCCTGTATTGCCTCCTGCCTCATGGGCCTAAAGCCGTAGTTCCACTGCGCGAATCAACTCGTCGTCCAACTGACGTGGGCAAACCGGCACAACTCGGTCGCCCTGGTGTGTGTGAGCTGGGGGCAGGCGTTCCCCGCCCCAGCGTCTTGTACTAAGGGGCTTTGCCCCTCGCTTCGCTCACCCCTTTATAGATGCGAACTATTATACCGCGAACAGCTCCCCGAGCGGCGTTCGGGGCAGCGCTAGCTGCCCGACGCAGCGACTGTTCAACCTTCTTGTTCCCTGTTCCTGACTATAAGGGAACGACAATCGGGAACGGCTCTCCGCACGACCGACCGACGCGACTCCTTCTTTTTACCCGTACGCCTGACCCAGCTCCGTCAGGAAGTACTCGATCGCCTTCGCTCCGCTACGGGGCCTGCTGTCGACTATCCCGTCCGTCTCAAGAGTCTTCCGGGCCTTGACCACGTTCGCCTTTCTCCCGCCCACCGCCTTCGACAATTCCTCGGCAGTGAGGGCCTTCTGTCTCAGCGCGGCAACAATCTTGTCCTCAACCGTCTGGTCGGGAACGGCGTCTTCAGGAATGAGAGCTATGCCCTCCGTGCAGTTGATCTCCTCGATGTGAGCGCCAACGTCCTTTAGACGGTAGCGCACCTCCTTGGCCCGACCCATGCGGGTCTTCGTCTGCCAGAGCCGGTATACGCAGTCCGGCGCATTTCCAGTCAATACCTCCAGATTGTACGCGGAGCCAGCTGCCTCGAAGATGGCGCTAGAACCGCGACCGGAGAATCGATCGTCCGCAACGGTGCCCTTGCCCTGGTGATGAAGGATCAGAATGGTGCATTGAGTCTCCTCAGAAACCCGCCCCAGCATGTCTATCGTTTCGCGGATTCCAGAGGCATTCTCGTCCTTCTCCGCCGAGATAGATGCGCGCAGCGAGTCAACAATGCAGAGCGCCTTTCCGTCGAGTTTCTCGCACAGCTGGTCCTTCGCTGCCTCCGTGTCAAGCTTTACGCTTTCGCGGCATAGTTCGAGGTCATTTGGGCCAAGGTCACCAGGGACAAGGTTCATCCCGCGTATCAGGCGGTGGTAGCGAAGGCTCGAAAGGACACCCCCCTGCTCGTAGTCGAGGTGCACTACCGGGCCTCTTGCGACAGAATGGGTAGTACCGAACAGAGGCCTGCCGGTTGCGACGCATAGAGCCAAGGCCTGCGCGAAGAAGGTCTTCCCGGACTGGGAGATGCCGATCAACAGAGCTGGGGGACCGACTGCCAAGCCAAGATCCTTGCAGAGAAAGTTCACCTTGGGATACACCGGCGTCGCAGACACCGTGATTGGAATAATGTCGCTGAACAGGCGCCTTCCCGAGTCAGCCGGCTGCGGTGGCGCAGGCATGACCTTTGCTTGTTCATTGGCTCGCTGCTGCCGCTTCCATAGAAGCTTGTCCTTCTCGTAGTCGAAACCTCCCGCGCTATCTCCGGCATCCTCGTCGGAAGACTCCTCGGCAATCGTGTCGTTGTCCGTTGAGCTGTTGTCGATGCCAGGCTGCGGAGGCATCAATCCGAGAGACTCGCATAGTGGATCGAGGTCCAGTTCGTCCAGATCGTCGTCGAAACCAAGAAACTCGTTGTTGTCAGTGCCGTGCTCTTTATCCATGGTAAAACTCCTATGTTATGCGCCATGTCGGCGCGTTTGTCGTGAACGGTCCAATGTAAGTCCTAGGTGCCAAAGTCAAGCGGTCGCATATTATTATTAATTAGAACGGCGACGCACTGCGCTGGGGCGTTCGGCTGAACGACGCAGTCAATGCCTAACATTCTCGGCAGCCGCACGTTGTCATTGCCACCCGGATGGCTGCACCGCACACTGGCTCACTCGGAGAACACGCTGCGAACGTGGCGAAGACCTTGTTTGGCGTCACTGGCAGGACCGGCTTTGGCTTCTGCACCGTCAGTGCGCTAGGTGCGAGAAAAGTGGAGCCGACATGGGCATATTCGGGCATCGGTGTATGAACCCGTCAAACACCACACCCCAAGTTCACACGATTCGCCTTGATTTGCCAGACTTCGACTGGTCCATGCTCGAGTACTTATTCGATCGCCTCCCGACAAAGACTCAGGAGGAGATCATCTACGGCGCGTTCGCACGGGGACTGGCCAGTCTGTTCACCGAGGAACTGGAGAAGGAAGGCGACGACGACACTACCGTGAATTCTCGAGACTTCCCGCGACGCCTTCGGGTCAACCTTACTCCCGCGCAGCAATCGGGTCTTTGCAACCTCTCCGAGCTCCTACCCGATTCCAGTGACGACGAACTGCTCCACGAGGTTCTGACTCGTGGCATTCCAGCTGCATGCGATGAGTTTGCTTTGGATGAGTCGACCCTCGAGAAGTCGGCAACCCATGGTAGGAGAGCGTTTCGTGCCCGAATGCTCAAGGCGCTACTCGGGCACTGAGAACAGTTGGTGTACGGTCTAAACGCTGAAGGTGTAGTCGCCGTCTCTGCACTGCATTGCCTGACGATACACAGGCACCGGTAGCAGAGCCAGAGCGGTCCTGACCTCGGCAATGTGGTTCATGACGCTACATTTACGATCATCTCGCCGTCCCTGATTGACACCTCCAGCCCGATAGAGTGCAATCTGCCCGCCAAGTAGGCATCACAGAAGTTGATCTTGATGCGGTACGAGCCATCCTTGTGTTTGTCGGCAAAGTAGGGACGATTCCACATCCACTTGCCTCGTCCAACCTTTGCGGCGCGCTGGCGGACCATGGTGAGGACGGTTTTGCGATCCGCTATCTGTGCATTCTTGCGTGTCATGGTGTCTCCTTACATGTTGTGGACATAAAGAAAGCCGGAAAGCCCCGGATTGGGCGCCCGGATATTCTATTCCGGCAGCCGCTCACGATGCGTCTAGCCGAAAAGAGTCAATACGTAAGTGTCGCGTAGATTGCTATACGGGGCGAGACCTCCAGCGCCTCGCCGACTGGGTTGGACTTCGTCCTCTGCGACGATCTTCCGCGCAGTGGCGACAGAAGCCGTCCATGGGATCGTTTTCCGGCTCGGCACCGCCTTCCCAGAGGTCGTCCTCGTGGCGCCCAATTTCGCGCTGCACGTCGGCGCAAAAGAGGTCGTTCTGCTCGGCGTCGCACCACGCGGGCTCTGACGCCTCTTCGAACGTGTCTTGCGGTCGGTGCAGGGCGGCAAAGAACGCGTCAATGAGCTCCGGACAGAAATGCCAAGTCGGTCGCACGGGTTCGGTGTTGGCACGGGAAGAGACACGAACGTAGGCAATGATTGGAATAGTGATATTCATAGGTAATGTTCATGTATGGGTTGATGGGTGATGATGCTGGGGGCGTGACGGACACACGTCTCCCGTTCGACGCCAATGGAGACCATCTCCATCGGCGCGAGCTGGATGTCGACCGGCTCGACGAGAACCGCCAATTTATGCGATCGGTCTATGTTGCTGGGGCGACTTCGGGCACGCGGCACGTGTGGGTCGATGAGCCCTCACCTATCGTCAATTCACTGTTGAGGGCGTTGGGGGCGGGAGCGACTGAATCGAAGCCCGAAAGGCGGCTCTCCGATGGTCCCGAAGAACCGCCCTTGTCTCACACGTGCTGTGTCAGTTGACGCGACTCATCCACCGGTGCGCACATTCGCGCTCCGAGAGCCCAAGTGTGAAGCATGACTCATAGTGACTCATGAAGCGGTCCTGGATCGGGTCCTCGTTATCAGACCTGTCGAACAGACTGAGCTCCTCGCCGGAGAGCCAGTTCTGGACTTCTCGACGGTACCGGTCTACCCGCTCCATTCGATCGAGTTCGGCTGGAGTGGCGCCAGCCAACAATAGAAATTGCTCGCCCATCTCTGCCAGCTTCCGATCGTGCTTTTCTTGCTCGCGCACCTCGGCGACGGCTCGTGAGAGAAACGGGAATATTCGGTAGTCTCTCACCTCGCCGTACTCGAGTCCTGCGCGCTCCAGTGAGAATGCAAGCGCAGCCGTTAGTTGGTCGTCCATCGTCCCTCCTTCCAATCGTTCTACGGTCGAGTAGCAGTCGTTGTCAGTAACCAGGACAACGTGGAACCATGTGGTCTGCCTTGCGCTGCGCGTCGTCTTCGTGCTGTGCTTCTTGTTATTGCTCATGATATTGTCACCTCTGTTTGCTGGCGGGCTTGATTGCGCCGCTACGAAAGAGGGGACTTGGTGAGTGACTGGATGGGTGACGAGACTCTGCGGCGTGTGGTTGGTTCGGGGCACATGTGCGCATCGTTGTTGGAACGAGCGCCGACCGCCTACGGCGTCTGCGAGATGTTTCCGCATTTCACCGGCGTTCGTTTCCCGTCGCCGTTCCCCGCATAGGTCACGGTCCGCAATCGGTCCCGGGACACCCTAGGTCCGAGCTGTTCAGCGCTGAGATGGCTTCCCGAACGCTATTTCGCGCACTTATGCCTATTCACGACGAGTTCAGGTGCCACCTGAACGACCTTGGCAGCCGTGACCCGCAAATCGGCGGCAATGGAGTCCTCTGGGATAGCTTCGCAGCCAAGGAAGCGACGCCCAAGATGATGGGCGACGATGCCCGTCGTGCCGTACCCCGTGAAGAAGTCGACGACAAGGTCTCCAGGATTGCTGTGGCTCTTGATGATGCGGGCGAGAAGCGGCATCGGGCGGCGAGACGTTCGCTCGGGTCGATAGACCTGCTCGATATCCGTCCACACGTTGCTCACCTTCTTGAACTCGGTCTTTCCCGGTCGCTTTAGGCGCTGGTCCAGAAAGGGAGTGTGAAATGTGACCTGGTCGTCCCTCTCGCTGGAGGAGAACCAGAGGATCTCGTCTCGACAATATAGATAGTTCTGATGCCTGCCGAAGGCCCTCGATTTTTTCCATGTGATCCAATTGCGGAAGTGCCAATGTCGCTCCACTCCCGCAATGACTTGGAAGATTGGATGCTGCCGGTGCTTGCCGATAGCTTGGAAAAGGACAAGGGACCCGGCTGGCTTCACCTTCTTGCGCGCGAGGGCGCACAACTCGACGAGCCACTCCGCGTACGCTTCGGAGGTCTCCCATTGGTGGTCCCAGGAATCCGGCACGATCCGAAAGTACGGCGGGTCGACGACGAAGAGGTCGACGGATCTGTCCCGCAGGGCTGTGAGAAAGTCCTTCGCATCGGCGGCGACGACGTAGTTCACGACCTTGGATCGTATCAGTAAGGGGAGGCCAGAGCGCAGTGGCTACTGGTCGGCGACCTGAGCGACGATCCCGCGGACCGCATCCTTCCGGTTGCCCTTCGAGCGAAGCATTCTGCCGCTGAAGTTCCGATCCCGTGCGTCTCGACGACGGCGAGCGATCACCAAGGGATTGTTTCGTCGTCCACGCGGGGGCAGAGCAGCGATGACATCTCGCGGATGCGCGGAGCCGCATCGTGAGCCGACTCAAGGAACACGAGCGCCTCCTTGCCGGTGAGGATGCCGCCGCTGCATGCCGACGCATGCCTCGATCTCCTCGCACGCGAGGACGATCCGAGCCTGCTCACTTCACTGGCGATGGCGAAGGTCGGCGGTGACCACGATGGCCCTGGCCCCATCGAACTTGAAAGACGATGCGGAGTCGACCCTCACTTGGCCTTCTTCTTGGGCCCCTCGGCATTCGACTTCGCCACCTTCATCGCGTCGGAGTGGGCCTCGAAGACTTTGGCCAGGTCCGCCTTGCCGTCGCCCAGGCTGAGACTGGCGAGCGTGGCTCCGAGTCGGGTGGCCTGCGCAAGCGTTGGCGAGCTGGTGCTCGGCATCATGCGAATCAACATCCGCAAGTAGTCCGAGGCGTTCAGCCCGTCGCGGTCCGCCAAAAGCTTGAGCAGCTTCAACTCGTCGTCGGAGAGCAGCAGGTGGAAGCTGTTGTTACGCTCGATCGCCATGGGTGAATGATGGCCATCGGATGGCTATGAGCGCAAGGGGCTCATGCGCCGTCGCCCCGCTCGGGCTCGTCCATGTGCTTGCCACCCCATCCGCAGCCCAGCCGCCTTGCCGATGAACCGGGAACTTCCCCATAGAGGAGCATCGACGAAGCTATCCAGGCGGACGTGAAATTCATCGACGGGGCGCCCAGCAGCACACTGCGGCTCGCCATCGGGTCGTAAGTGTATTACACTTGCCGCGTGTGCGGTACCGATGGGACCCGAATAAGGCGCGGAGCAACGAGCAGAAGCATGGCGTCTCCTTCGACGAGGCAGTCACGTCGTTCGGCGATCCGCTGGCCATCCTCGCGAATGATCTCGTGCACCCCGAGCGGGCAATCCTCATCGGCATGTCGCGGAGGACTCGCATTCTGGTGACGGTCTTCATTGAGAAGGCGGACGACGAGGTTCGACTGATCAGCGCGCGGCTGGCAACCCGACCTGAGCGGAGGCGTTATGAAGAAGGCGACTGAGCGATTGAAGAGCGTGAAACACGCTGAACCGTCGGCGGCGTCGCTGAAGGAGATCCCTGAGGTCGACTTCACCAAGGTGCGCGTGCGTCGCAATCCGTACGCTGCCCGCATCGCCAGAGAGGGAATCACCGTGCAAGTCGGCAGGGGGCGTCCCAAGAAGCTCGCGGAGGTCGGCGGGACCTCTCCGCGGTCGGTGCGCTTTCCCGATGAGGTCTGGCGGGTCCTCGAAGCCCGGGCCACGAAGCGGGGCATGACGCTTCATGCTGCCCTTCGCGAGGCCATTCTCGCCTGGATCGAGCGAGCCGCTTGAAATAGGGCGCTCCATGCCTTTGCTCAGCCGCTCTCCAGCCTCGCAACTGTCGACTGGCTCGTCTCGATGCGCTCCGAGGGCTGGATGGAAGCAACTGGAAGACCCGTCGCTCCGGGACGGCGAAGTGATGGCGAGGTGCGAGAAGTTCGTGCTCACGCGATAAGCCCCCGCCTGCGGCAGGGCGTTTGCGTCCTCGCCACGAAAACTTCTTCGAAACGTTACGTCGCCACGTAGCGAGCGAGCTTATGCATGCTCCGCCGCTGACGAGCTCTCCGCCCCCGGGCGACGAGGCCCGAACTCTGGAGATGGCGATGCTCCCTGTTCCCGTAGGATGCTGGCACTTCGATGAGCCTCAGGGCGCCGCAATCGCACAACCATGCGCCGGGACCGTCGCGGGGGCGCTTGCGCCTGGCGCCCAGTTTGCGCCGACGGGCGGACATTGCGGGGGCGCAGTCCAGGTTATGCCCGCCAGTGGTGGCTACGTGGACATGGGAAACAATTTTGCAAGCAGCGCGACGTTTTCGCTGCAAGCCTGGATCAAGACGACGCCTGGCGCGACATCGCCGATGTGGGCGGCTGATAAGCACTGGGCGGGGACTGGCGGATACTGCCTAACTATAAACAATATCGGTAACGGAACAACATATAACAACTTCGCCGGTTTCAGCTCTCGGGACAGCGCAATGCCTGCCGGAGGACCGGTAGTGAATGATGGCGAGTGGCATCAGCTTGTGGGAGTCTACAATAGTGGAACGTCCACGTTGTACGTGGACGGACAGTTCGTGGCCAGTGTAACCGGGACTACTTACTCCGATACCGCTGCACACTTCATGGTTGGCGGGCTCACGTTTCCTTCGGACACGCCAGTGTCTTCATTCGATGGCCTCATTGACGAGGTGCAGGTCTACAACGTCGCGCTAAGCGCCTCTGATGTGCTCGCGCTCTACGAGGCTCCATGTTCATCGCCAGCGCCCGCCATGGGCCAGTGGTGGTGGGTGTCGATTGCCGCGGGAGGGCTCGCGGGTGTTGGCTTGCTGATGTCTCGTCGCGCGCATATCGGGGCTTCAGCGGATTGACCTACGAGCGAGAGAACAAGGAGGCTCCGATGAAGGTAGTACGCTTGGTCGCATGGGCAGTAGCCCTCGCTCTGGGAACGTGGACGGAAACTGCGAAGGCCAGCTTCACGTTCTTGCATTCCGGCGCAGCAAACCCGACGACGGAAGGCTTTGCGCTGTGGCCCTGGAACTACGGTTCTGTCACGACCGAACCAGTGAACAATGACATGGGGCAAAGTGCTTGGTCCATCTCTGGGGCGACCCCTTACGAGCAGATATATTATTTGGGCCCGCTGTCCCCCGCCGATTCCGCTAGCATTTCCAGTACCGGTTTTGTTCTTACCGTGCTGGCGAGAATTCTCCCGGGAACGGACAGCAACTACGCACCAGCGGTAATTGACGAAAATACGGTCTATACTGGATCACAAGAATTCTCGATCGCGTTGGGTACGGATGGCAATGGCAATACCGTCGCGATGCTTCCGGACTACTGGGCGTGTCCCGCCTGCGGGTCCGGCAGTCTCGTCGAGACACCGGGTGCTAGCGTTACAGTAAGGGGAACTGGTTATCACGTGTATCAACTTATGTATTCACCATCGACCACATTGTGCAGTCTGTTCATTGATGGTGTAACGCGACTACAGAATTACGCCGGCACTGCCTATACCGGCTGTGACGGTGCAAGGGGTACATACAGCTTTAACTGGGGTGGTACGGTGGGCGGGGAGGCGAACAGTAGCTACGTGGAATTCACTACTACCCCGGTGCCTGTTCCCGCGGCTCCGACATTACCGACCGCGACCGCAGGGAACGCACAGGCAACCGTGAGCTTCACGCCGCCCTCGTTCGGCACGCGAGACATCGTCGGTCAGTACACGGTTACGTCAAAACCCGGCGGCATCAGCGCTACCGGCACCGCTAGCCCGATCACCGTGACAGGGCTGACGAATGGAACCACCTACACGTTCACTGCAACCGCAAGCAATGCGGGCGGGACGGGCCCTGCATCTGGAAGCTCGAATCCAGTGACCCCCAGCCCGAATGCAGCTCCGGTGCCAGGCTGGGCGTCGGCGCTGCTTGTGGCGATCCTGGGAGTCCTGGGGCGGGCAGGCGTCAGGAGCAGGGCGCGGTACGCGTAGACAGGATGCCGCGCAGGTCGCCATTCGTTCTGATCCTACGCTGCACGCGTGTCTCGCCCCTTCTTTCGCTTCGGATTCACTTCAAGCGTGATTCGAACGCGCGCTCCCGTCGCCTTCGCGAAGCGCTTCAACGTCGACAAGCTCGGCATTGCTCCGCCGCTCTCCAATCGTGCGACGGTGGATTGGCTGGTCCCCATGCGCTCGGCGACTTCGGCTTGCGTCAGCCCAGCGCGGGACCGCACCTCAATCAAATGATTGGCGAGCGCGAACTCGTCCTCCAGGGCGTCGTAGCCTGCCTTGAAGCCCGGTTCCTTCATCCAGCGCTTCGCGACCTTCTTGAACGGAATTGCCATCACCGGATCACCTCCTTGGAGCGCTCGCGTGGAATCTCGAGGGCTCGGTGCGGCGTCTTCTGGGACTTCTTAGCGAAGGCGCGGAGCACGACGACGCGTGCCGGTTCGCAGGACCATTGGGCCACCCATTCGCAGGATCATGGGGCCAGGGAAGCGGTGCGAACAACCTGAGCTGAGAGTGCCCGAAGGCAGACGTCATCCACTGCCACTGGCATCCGTCGCCATCCACCTTCGACGAGCTGGCGGATGTCCGCCGAGGAGCCCAAGTGTGACGCTGCCACGTCTCGTCGCCGCCACCCACGTTGCAAAGATGAGGTCGCGCCCATTGTCTGGAACCGCTGACACGCAACAGCCGACTGCCCGACCTGAACAAGAACCTTGCGATGGACTGGACCTGGACGGAGGTCACCGATTACCGACCATACGGAAGGTGGAAAACAGGCTGCAAATCGGAGCACCACCAAGACGGGGCGGAGCACCACCAAGAGCACCACTTGGGCGTAACGAACGGGAATGTACTGTAATGTCCAACGTGCCTAACTATATGAAAAGATTGGGCACGCAATGTATAGAATTGCACCGAAACGGTAAAGTCGCCTCTTGCCAAGGTGGACGTCGAGGGTTCAAATCCCTTCTCCCGCTCAATAATCTAAGATTCTAAGCGTTTTTCCGGGGGATCGTGACAAGGCGCCTACGCCGTTTCCCCGTAGTTGCCCTCGAGAAGGCCGATCGCTGTACGCTTGTCGCCTGATGTCACGTGCAGATAGCGGGAC